>Ga0169931_10000061_pt1 | contig 143719 bp, 145 predicted proteins | sample Kivu_15m_20L_FD_129675 | JGI IMG/M metagenome (GOLD analysis project Ga0169931, IMG submission 129675) | Freshwater microbial communities from Lake Kivu, Western Province, Rwanda to study Microbial Dark Matter (Phase II) - Kivu_15m_20L... | ecosystem: Environmental > Aquatic > Freshwater >... | reverse complement strand
TTCAGATCAGCTTTATCTCTAAAACCTTTCAAAACATGTCTTCAAAAATCATTTCAACCAGCCCTTAACTCGAGCTTCTCTTGTCAGGGGCGCGCATTATGCCACAGTAAAATCATCTGGCAAGCCCTAAATGACAAGATTGCGACCATCACAAATCTGCTCAGATAAATCTGAGCAGGTGAAATAGTTTTTTACCCCTCTTGATCACAACAAACCTATTAAAGAGGGAGTCATTTTTGGTCAGTTTCTTTTCCGGCCCTAAATCCTTTCTCCCATTTACAGAAACAGCACCTGAATCCACAAACTCCCGAGCAACCCTATTAGAGGAGGCGAGACCCGTACGAACAAGAGCCTCAATCAATCCAATTGACTCAGCACCCAAATCAGTTACTGCCAATCCATCCAATCGCAACTGCTCAAAATCCGACTCCGTCAGATCTAAAAGGTTTCCAGAAAACAAGCAACTGCTAATCCTAATAGCTGCCGCCACACCTTTATCTCCGTGCACTAGTCTCGTGACAGCCTCTGCCAAAACATGCTGTGCACGCGGCCTATCGCCAGAAGCCAAATCAGCCAACTGCAACTCATCGATTTGCGCAGGCGCCAGGAACGTAAAGTACTTCAAGAATTTATACACATCTGCATCTGCAGTGTTGAGCCAAAACTGATAAAAGGCGTACGGGGAAGTCTTGTTCGAATCCAACCAAACCGTACCGGACTCTGTTTTTCCAAATTTCTGTCCATCAGACTTTGTAACCAGCGGCAAAGTAAGTCCGAAGACCTGCCCATGATACATCCGCCTTGTCAGGTCGATGCCGCCAGTTATGTTGCCCCACTGATCACTACCCCCAATCTGCAAGGTACATCCATAGCGTTTGTATAGCTCAGCAAAATCGTATGACTGCAAAATCATATAGCTGAATTCCGTGAACGAGATACCAGACCCTTCCCGCTCAATCCTTTGCTTGACAGACTCCTTTTGAATCATGGCGTTTACAGAGAAATGCTTGCCAACATCTCTTAGAAAGTCCAGCGCACTCAAATCATTTGTCCAGTCAAGGTTATTGACGACCACAGCAGAATTCGGCCCACAATCGAAGTCCAGATATCGCTCTAACTGAGCGCGTAATTTGTTAACCCAATCACCCACAACATCCCCGGAATTTAACTGGCGCTCCGCCGACTTAAAGCTCGGATCTCCAATCAAACCGGTTGCCCCGCCAACCAGAGCAAGCGGCCTGTGCCCTGCCAATTGAAACCTCCGTAGCGCGAGCAAGGGAACCAAGTGCCCGATATGTAAACTGTCGGCGGTTGGGTCAAAGCCACCGTACAAAGTACGCTGAGCATCTGAAAAGTGGGAGCGCAACTCATCTCCTGATGACATCTGCGCAATCAATCCTCTCAAGTCTAAATCTTTAAACAAATTTGCTGGCAAATCAGCCATAACATCTCTCGCCTCAAACTCACTCAGAAGAGTCCTGATTCTACAACATCATCCCTAATAAGACTTGACCTAGACACCAAAAGCCTTAAGAATTGGTGGCTGATTGCTCTTACGATCTCAGCTGGGACTCGTGCCACAGAAACACAATTTACAATTAGAACGCTCATGACTCCGATGAATTCAGCGCCCGGCATCCTGAAAAAACTCAGATCGAAAAATCACTTGCTTGCAGCCAGTGCTGTTTGTTTTGTGATGATTTTGGTCACTATGCTATCACCGGAAGACCCTGCACATGGCGATCGGTTGCGGCACGAGATAAATGGCATAGTCAGCAGTATCGATCAACTGGATCCGCAATTGAGCATTGTAGGTGCCGGGTCTTCAGCAACCCAAATCATGAAGAACGTTGCCAAGGTTGCAAACGAGGCCGCTCAGCAGTCCCATGAAAAATCTCTAACCCAACAAGTTATCGTACGCCCCGGCGATAACCTGTCGTCACTATTCAATCAAGTAGGCCTGAGCGCTCAAGACCTGTTCAGAATTATTAACAGTTCTGACGAGTCATCAGTGTTAAATAGACTGTTCCCTGGCAATCAACTGAGTTTTTACATCCCCGAACCAGGCCAACTGAAACGCCTTGAAGTATTTACATCTCCACTGGAAGGGTATGTCTTCACACTCATCGATTCAAGTTACAATATCGAACCGATCATCAGATCTGCAGAAATCCGCCAAGTTATGCGACACGGCAACATATCTGACAGCCTGTTTTTGGCTGGGCAACAGGCAGACATCCCTGCAAATGTGATCATGAGCATGGCAGATATCTTTGGTGGAGTAATTGATTTCCGTATGGATCCCCGGCAAGGAGATGAATTCAGCATTCTGTACGAGGAAAAATATCTGGACGGACAACTTGTAGGTTTCGGAGAGATCCTTGCGGCTCAGTTTATAAATCAAGGGCGTGAACACCTCGCTGTGAGGTACGAAACGGCATCAGGTGAATCTAGCTTTTTTAGTCCCGACGGCGAGAGCATGTCCAAGGCATTTCTCAAAAACCCCCTGGATGTTTTCAGAATCAGTTCGAACTTTAACCCTAATCGGATGCATCCGATTCTGAATACAATTCGTGCGCACCGAGGCACCGATTATGCAGCTCCTACAGGAACACCTGTAAGAGCTACGGCCGATGGCACGGTCACATGGGCATCACGCAACGGATCCTACGGAAAACTGGTAGTGATCGAGCACCATTCAGAATTCGAGACCAAGTATGCGCATCTTAACGATTATGCAGCAGGAGTCCGGAAAGGAGCGAGAGTTCGTCAAGGTCAGATTATTGGCTATGTCGGGGCAACCGGCGGAGCAACCGGACCTCACCTTCACTACGAGCTTTTAGTGCGAGGAGTACATAAAGATCCGAGGACTGTTCTGGACCAATTGCCCCAGGCGATCGCGCTGGACGAGCGCGAAATGGCGCGGTTTCGCGAACATACAAAAGAAATTCTTCGCCAATTTGCCAGATCCAGGCCTGATGGTCGCTTACTTAGCCTTAACACCCGGTCTGATCAACGATCCTTAGAAACTATGAACTGAAAAATATGGATGATGTTGCTTACTATATAGGCATAATCTCCGGTACAAGCATGGATGGGATAGATTGCGTTGTAGTAAGTCTTCGAAATGGGGACATGGATCTGGTTGCCACCCAATCGTCGAAATATCCGGATGAACTCAGGCTTCAACTCTTTGATATCTGCGCGAACCCTACTCTGACACTGCTCGAATTTGGTCAACTGGACATAGCCGTAGGCAAAGCGTTTGGTAATGCTGTAAATAACCTGCTGAAAACCAACAAAATACGACCTGAAGAAATCACGGCAATAGGCAGTCACGGGCAAACTGTTTTTCATTCTCCGTCAACACCCGATGCATTCAGCCTTCAGATCGGCGATCCAAACACAATTGCTCACGTCACGGGAATCACTACTGTTGCCGATTTCAGACAAAGAGATGTGGCTGCTGGTGGCCAGGGTGCGCCACTCGCGCCGCTTTTCCATCAATTCTATTTTTATAATCCAAACAATAATCGATGCATACTAAACATAGGCGGCATCAGCAATATTACCTGGATTAATGATGAAGCATTTTCAACGCCAGTAGGTTTTGACACTGGCCCCGGAAATGCATTGATGGATCTTTGGGTTACACAATGGCTCCAGCTTCCTTATGACTCCGATGGGGCATGGGCGGCAAGCGGTGCTGTCGATAAAATCCTGCTGGACAGATTTCTGTCAGAGGACTATTTCCGAAAACCAGCGCCCAAAAGCACAGGTCGAGAGTTGTTCAACAAAAAGTGGCTGGAGCAATGCCTGGCAGGACAACATACTATTGAACCGGCTGACGTTCAGAGAACGTTACTTGAGTTGACAGCCCGGACTGTAGTGGATGCGCTGTTAAACACCCGTCCGGATAAGGGCAGCGCTAAGGTTGAATTATTGGTCTGCGGTGGCGGAGCTTATAACAAAACACTGATGAGCCGATTACAGGAGTTGCTTCCCGGTTCAAGAGTCAGCAGCACTGCATCACAAGGCATGCCACCTGATTGGATCGAAGCCTGTACCTTTGCGTGGCTGGCATCCAAAACTATCAATAGAGAAAAAATAGATACCAGAGTGCTGACAGGCTCTCGAGAACCAGTAGTGCTCGGCGGCGTCTATTTCAGCTGATATATCGATCCGTTATATAGAGAATGATGACCCGCAACCACATGTCGTGGACGCCATTGGGTTGTTTACTACAAATCGGGCGCCCTCAAGGTTTTCAACGTAATCGACCCTGGCACCGACCAGATATTGATAACTCAAAGGATCAACAAGCAACGTAGCGCCTTTATTCTCGACTACTGTATCTTCCTCAGAAACAGCACTTTCGAAGCTAAACCCGTATTGAAAACCTGAACAACCGCCGCCCGTCACAAAGACACGCAACTTCAGTTCAGGCTTACCCTCCTCGTCGATCAATAATTTTACTTTTGAAGCAGCATTGTCTGTTAACGATATGATGACTGGTTCAAATGTTTGGACGCTTGCCATGTCAGGAAATTTGCCCCGGTTGCTCTATCAATAATCGAGCGATGATTATGATCTTACCCTAGTAATTTGGTCAACTATTAAGATCCAATCTGATCAAGACCAGTTTACACACTAAACAGAGACAAGCATTGGGGTTGCCAACGTTATGGCATCAGCGCCATTGAGCGAAGCCCTGCTGTCTCGACACATCCAAACATAATATTCATATTCTGAATAGCCTGACCCGAAGCGCCCTTTACCAGATTATCAATGACCGAAAGCACCACAATGGTATTACTTGCGCTTAGATAGTGAGCGGCCAATTGGCAGATATTTGAACCTTTCACATTCCGGGTTGCTGGCAAACCACCCTTTGGCAATACGTCAACAAACGGCTCATCCCGGTAGCGGCGCTCGTATAATGCCTGGAGGTCGTCAGCAGAAACGTGGCCTGCAGGTGCAGCATACAAGGTTGCATTAATCCCTCTGATCATAGGTGCCAGATGCGGAATAAAGGTCAGACCCACATTACCACCCGCGGCCAACTTCAAACCTTGAGATATCTCGGGAAGATGCCTGTGGCCAGCAACGCCATAGGCGCTGAAAGACTCTGATGCCTCCGCCAGCAAGCTTCCAACTGCAGCCTTACGACCCGCCCCACTGACACCTGACTTTGCATCGGCAATCAAGCGCATCGGGTCAATCAAACCTGCTTCAAGCAAAGGAATAAAACCCAACTGAACGGCTGTGGGGTAGCAACCGGGAACAGCAACGAGTTGAGCATGGCGAATTTTATCGCGATTAACTTCCGGCAGGCCGTAAACAGCCTTTTCAATCAACTCGGGGCTCTCATGCGGCTCCTTGTACCAATGCTCCCATTCAGCGCGGTCCTTCAGCCTGAAGTCAGCGGAAAGGTCGATAATGCGGACTCCTCTTTCCATCAGGCTACGCGCTGACCGCATGGTGACATTGTGAGGCGTCGCAAAAAAGACCACATCACAGCGCGCAAGAACTTCATCATCCGGCGCAGTAAACGGCAGATCGACGTATCCTCTAAGATTAGGGAACAGCGCTGAAACCGCCGTACCCTCCATTTCGCGGGAGGTTACAACATCAATGCTGACGTCATCCCGAGGTGCCAGCAGTCTCAGCAGTTCCACCCCTGTGTATCCCGTTGCCCCTACAATACCAACCTTGATCACATTGCTCTCCAATACAATTTGTATCTCGCCCTATCAGAATCACGCGCGCATTCTATCATCGCCAATCTTTTATAAGTCGATTTTTGCTGTACGGTTTCGATGTACACCGGCATAATCCCAGTCCTCTGGCAGTGATATAAGGAGGTGATAAACCATGGCCTGGATTGAAGCGTTACATATTATCTCTGTGATCTGCTGGTTTGCAGGGATATTCTACTTGCCCAGACTTTTTGTTTATCACGCCATGAGCGACGATCAAGTCAGCAAAGACAGATTTGTGATCATGGAAAGAAAATTGTACCGTGGCATCATGACACCTTCTGCCATTGCCACGGTGGTTTTTGGCGCGTGGCTTATTGGGTCCGCACCTGACTTTTATCTGCGACAGGGCTGGTTGCACGCAAAACTCGGTCTGGTGTTCTTGCTGATTATCTATCATCTCAGTTGCGGATGGTTCTGGGCAAGATTTCGCGATGGGCGCAACACGCACAGCCACGTATTCTTTCGATACTACAATGAAGTACCCGTTATAGCGCTAATAGCCATTGTAATTCTGGTCGTTGTAAAACCTTTCTGATACAGAATGTTTCTTGGCGGAGAACGCGTGCAGAATCGAGTCAAACCAATGGTTGTTTGTATTTCAGGCCTCGACCCAACTGGCGGAGCAGGAATACAGGCAGATATAGAAACCCTGGCTGCTATGGATTGTTTTGCTCTGCCTATCATTAGTTCACTGACGGTGCAAACAACGAGCAATGTTCTGGAGACTCATCCTGTTAACCCGGATTTGCTCAGAAGGCAATTTGATGCACTAATTGAATCGGGACTTGAAATCAGCGCGATAAAATTGGGATTAATTGACAGTGTGGAAACACTCCTGAGTATCGCGGAAATACTGAAAGAGCACCGTCAGATTCCCGTGATCGCTGATCCTGTCCTCAAAGCTAGCGGCGGTTTTGAGTTTGTTAATCAACAAATGATTGACGATTACATTCAACTTATTCTGCCCAGATGTCTTGTACTGACCCCCAACATCCAGGAACTGACACGACTCCAGCCACACGCCAGCACTGAGGACAAAGCTCTTGACGAGCTTTGTACGCTTGGATGCAACTATGTATTACTCACGGGAACGCATCGCCACAGTGACGATGTCTCCAACAGGCTCTTTAGTTGCAATAACCCGAAATTAGACAAGTCATGGTCTTGGCCACGCCTTGCATATGAGTACCACGGCTCAGGCTGCACTCTTGCAAGCGCTCTTGCAGCCGGCGTGGCACAAGGCCTTGATGTAGAAACAGCTGCCTTTAAGGCCCAACAATTTACATGGGATGCACTCAACAGAACGATACCGCGCACGCTGGGACAGAGCCTGCCCGACCGGCGTCCTTCACAAGCAATCAATCAGCCTTCTCAGGCGTAGCCTCTGCTAGAATAGACGCTCGGAAAACATGGACTGGATGTGGGACTTGATGTGGTAAAACAGAAATTGTTGTCTGGCCTGTATGCCATTACCGACGATGTGCTGATCTCAGAGCAAAATCTGCTGTCAGCGTGTGAACAGGCGTTGATAGGTGGCGCCAGTGTCTTGCAATATCGAAGCAAAACCAACATTGATCAGCCAACTTCGTTTGCAAAGCGCCGGCGAACTGCTGTCGGGCTGAGGGAGTTATGCCATCGATACAACGCATTGCTGATAATCAATGACGATCTGGATTTGTGCCAGGCGGCCGATGCAGATGGCGTGCATATAGGGCAACATGATTTGCAACTCTCAGAGGCAAGACACAGGCTTGGGCGCGATGCAGTTATTGGCGTGACCTGCCATAACAACGATCAATTGGTTGCAACTGCCGAGAAGCATGGCGCAGACTATGTCGCACTGGGGCGTTTTTTCGACTCAAAAACAAAACCTGGAGCATCTAAAGCCTACATTGAAGATTTGATACGTATAAGGCAACAAACTCTATTGCCGATCGTGGTAATTGGCGGAGTTACAGGTGACAACGCGAAGTTGTTGATCGACGCCGGAGCCGACATGATCGCGGCCATTCACTATATTTTTTCAAGCGATGAGATCGCGGCGCGTGCCAGCATCCTGTCATCACTTTTTGCCCAGAAGAGGAATTAGCTATTGTGTCCGAACAGCACCCAAAAATGAGCACGAACAGATCTGCTGCGCTCTTTGAGGAGGCGCAACTGTATATCCCAGGCGGCGTCAACTCACCAGTCAGAGCGTTTCGTGGCGTAGGCGGAACACCTTTGTTCTTCAACCACGGCGAGGGTGCCTGGTTGATTGACGAAGATAACAATCGATATGTGGACTATGTCGGAGCATGGGGCCCACTGATTCTTGGCCACTGCCATCCTGCCGTCATCAATGCACTGCAAACCCAGTTGAGCAGAGGACTTGGATATGGCGCGTCCACCGCTGCTGAAGTCGAAATTGCTAAAACAATATGCAAGCTTGTGCCTTCAATAGAAAAGGTACGGCTGGTCACCTCAGGAACCGAGGCGACCATGAGCGCGATTCGACTGGCTCGCGGGTTTACCCGCAGAGACAAAGTCATCAAGTTTGAAGGCTGCTATCACGGTCATGTTGACGGGCTGCTGGTCAAAGCAGGATCTGGCGCATTGACATTGGGAGAGCCCGATTCACTGGGGGTCCCCAAAGCCTACACCGATCTGACCTATGTACTGCCATTTAATGACATAGAAGCATTAAACGCCCTGTTTGCCAAAGAGGGCGACAGTATCGCCTGTATCATTGTTGAGCCCGTTGCCGGAAATATGAACCTTGTGCCGCCTGTTCCCGGATTTCTGGAAACAATGCGTGATCTGTGTACACAGCATGGCAGCGTTTTGATATTTGATGAAGTAATGACCGGATTTCGTACAGCTCTGGGCGGTGCGCAATCAGTTTATGGGGTAACTCCCGATCTGACCACGTTGGGTAAAGTGATTGGGGGCGGCCTGCCTGTTGGCGCTTTTGGAGGGCGAGCGGATATCATGAATTGTATTGCACCCTTGGGAGCGGTCTATCAGGCAGGCACCTTGGCTGGCAGTCCGCTTGCTGTTGCTGCCGGCCTTGCGATGCTGAATGAGATACAGAAACCAGGATTTTATGAATCGCTGACGGCGCATACCGCAGAAATGCTTGCCGGTTTGCAGGAGCGCGCCAACCACGCAGGCATTCCGTTCTCGACCAATCAGGTTGGCGGAATGTTCGGCTGCTTCTTCACAACCGAAAAGAAAGTGACAAGCTTTGATCAGGTGATGGCGTGTAATGTCCCGCAGTTCAAACGTTACTTTCATTTGATGCTGGAGAATAACGTATACCTGGCACCGTCGGCATTTGAAGCAGGATTTGTCTCTGCAGCGCACGGGCAGACCGAAATTGCCCAGACACTCGCTGCTGCTGACAAAGCTTTTGGCAGCCTATAAAGTCCATTGACCTAATGACTATACCAACCCCGAAGATCGGAAATATTGCTAATGACAAAGCTGGACGTTTACGGAATCGGTAACGCATTGGTCGATAAGGAATTTGAAGTAGAGGATGCCTTTTTTGCAGAAGCAGGCATCCAGAAAGGCTTCATGACACTAATCGATCAATCACAACAAGAACAGTTACTGTCCCTGCTTAATCGAAGATACCCGATGAAAAAGCGCGCAGGTGGAGGCTCTGCCGCTAACTCTTTGTACGCGTTGAGCCAATTCGGTGGCAAAGCGTTTTATACCTGTAAAGTCGCCAACGATGAAACTGGCGACTTTTATGTCTCAGAACTTGGCAACCAGAATATTCAGACCAATCTATGTGCAGAGCGCGAAAGCGGTCACACCGGACGCTGCATCGTCATGGTAACTCCCGACGCTGAGCGCACCATGCTCACCCATCTCGGCATTTCACAGTATGTATCCGTAGATGATCTGAATCTGGACGCCGCCGCCAAAGCCCAGTATGTATACATTGAGGGATATCTGGTTACCTCGGAGTCTGCCAGAATTGCCGGTATTCAACTGAAGCAACATGCCGAGCGGACAAGCGTCAAAACCGCACTGACATTTTCCGACCCTGCAATGGTGGAGTACTTTGCTGACGGGATAAATCAACTGATCGGGGGCGGTGTTGATTTATTGTTTTGCAATGAAAAAGAGGCAAAAATCTGGTCCGGCGAAGAAGACTTTAATGCAGCCTGCAAAAAAATCGGCACCATCGCGAAGCAGTTTGCGATCACACGTGGTGCGCAGGGCGCCTTGTTGTTTGATGGCGAACGCTACATTAACATTGCGCCGCACAAAGTGATTGCTGTTGATACCAACGGGGCTGGCGACATGTTTTCAGGTGCCTTTATGTATGGTGTCACGCAAGGCATGTCATTCCAGGATGCCGGCGATCTTGCCAGCCTGGCATCAGCCACCGTTGTATCGGAATTTGGCCCCAGACTTACCCCCGCGCAACACCGGGAGATTCTGGCAAAGTTCTTAAGCTCACGACTCTCATGATGTGCCGGCCTGTTACCTGCACATCAGCACGATTACTGTACTCGCTGGAACACCTGCTCCTGACCGTCGGCCAACTGGCGCATCTGCTCGGGCGAGTCAAACTCTACACGACTGACAACCTCCTGACCCATTGCGTTCAGACGAATGTTATCCGCATCTACCCATTCGTAAGGGAAACTCATCCCAAACTCACGCACGGTGACATCGGTTTCTCCATAAACAAGCGTCATGGCCTGACCTTGAATCTCAGCTGACCAGGCTCCGATAATCATCTCAGCTTTGGTAGGCTCAGGAGTTGATGCGCATGAAACCAGAAACAATGACACCAGTAATGTTCCAACTAATTGCAGATAACGCATAACTTTTCTCCTGTTTTATGGGTGGTTTTAACGTTTAAGTGAAGTGTAATGCAGCAAACAATTTTTCGCATGCTTTAAATCGGCGCGGTTGCATGCCTGCTGACAAAATCTGGCAGTTGATTCTGAGGTGAGCGTTTTTTCGGGAAGGACAATTGAAGAGGGAAAATCAATCATGACAAAACCAGTCAATGGCACATACCGTCACTATAAAGGGCCTCTTTACGATGTACTGGGATTGGCTCGCCACAGCGAAACAGAGGAGTGGCTGGTAGTTTATCGCCCGCAGTATGGCGAGCGTGGGCTGTGGGTGCGTCCGCTGGATATGTTCACCGGAAAGGTAATCCATAATGGCAGGTCAGTGCCCAGATTCGAGTATGTGGACACTGACACAAGCTTTGATATTGATAACGTTGACATCAGTGACTAGGGTTGGAAGACGCCTTGCGCTGTGCGTTCTTGGCAGCAATTTTTTCGCGGCGCCGCTCCTGAATGACCAGCGACATCGGCTCTCCGATATGGGTTTCACCACGCTCCCGGGCCAGCTGCATCTGCCGCTCACGCTCAGCGAATCGCTCGACCTTTTCCTGGGTATGGCGATCAAAACAGTGTGGACAACTGACACCCGGCTTAAAGTGTTGTGATTTTTTCTCTTCATCGGTGATTGGCATACGACACGCGTGGCATTGATCGTATGTGCCTCTTTCGAGGCGATGATTGACGGTCACGCGATTATCAAACACAAAACACTCACCGCGCCAGAGGGATTCTTCCTCGGGTACTTCCTCAAGATATTTGAGGATGCCGCCCTGTAAATGATAAACCTCAGCAAATCCGTTCTGCTTCAGGAAGGCGGTCGATTTTTCGCATCGAATTCCACCCGTACAAAACATCGCGACTTTTTTGTGTCGGGCCGGATCAAGGTTTTGCTGCACAAAATCAGGAAATTCGCGAAATGCATCGGTCTCGGGGTTGATTGCACCTTCAAAACTGCCAATTTCATACTCGTAATGATTCCGGGTATCAATCAGCAAGACTTCCGGATCAGAAATCAGCGCATTCCAATCTTGTGGCTTAATGTAGGTACCTACAATATGACAGGGATCAATATCCTCGACGCCCATGGTGACAATCTCGCTCTTGAGCTTGACCTTGGTGCGATAGAACGGATTTTCATCAGTCAGTGACTCTTTGATTTCAATCGGTGCCAGACGCTCATCGGATCGAATCCAGCGCATCACTGTATCAATGCCCTCGCGAGAGCCTGCGATGGTGCCGTTGATTCCTTCCCTCGCAAGCAGCAGAGTTCCTCTGACAGCATTGTCCATCAATATCTTGTGGAAGGGCGCGCGCAACGCTTCATAGTCTTCAAGGCGGACAAAGCGATACATCGCTGCCACCACAACGTGCTTGTTCATCTGCAATACTCTCCAATCTGCTCACCGGAACGTAAAACCGGCGCTGGTCAAAACGCGCGCATTTTATACCAGATCAAGTTCATGCTCATTGATTATGCGCAAAAATGCCTGACCATATTTGGTAAATTTCCCTTGCCCGACACCATTAACTGACAGCATCTGCTGTGCGTTCAGGGGTCTTAACTGAACCAGTTCCAGCAGGGTTGCATCATGAAAAATAACATAGGGCGGTACATCAAACTGCTCAGCCAACTGCTTGCGACAGACCCTGAGCGCCTCAAACAGGCGTCTGTCTTCAGGCAGCATAGCCTGATCAGACTGGCGTTGACGTGCTCCCTTACTACTGACTTCCTGCACATCCTCACGCAGGCGGATATTCTCTTCACCCTTTAAAACCGGACGGGCGCGGGCTGTCAGGTACAGCCCTCCGAAACTATTGTGATCCACACCCAGGTATGCCCTTGCCACCAATTGACGGAAGACGGACTGCCACTGAGCCTTGTCGAGTTCCCTGCCGATGCCAAATGTACTCAGATTATGATGCCCATTCTGGAGAACACGCTCACTCTCCAAACCGGAGAGCACTTCAATCAGGTATGAAACACCAAAGCGCTGACCTGTGCGGTATACACACGACAACGCTTTCTGACTGGCAACCGTTCCATCCCACGTCGGGGCGGGATTGAGACAGGCATCACAGTTATTGCAGCGATCGGGCGCCTCTTCACCAAAATACTGTCGCAATGCCTGACGGCGGCAGCTGGTAATCTCACAAAGCCCAAGCATTGCATCCAGCCTGATGCGCTCAAGCCGTTTAAATTGCTCATTCCCCTGAGACTCATCCATCATCTGACGAAGTTTTATAACGTCCTGTAATCCATAGACCATCCACGCAGTTGCAGGTTCCCCATCTCGCCCGGCGCGCCCTGTCTCCTGATAATAGGATTCGATGCTCTTGGGCAGATCAAGGTGCACAATAAATCGCACATCCGGCTTATCTATGCCCATCCCAAAGGCGATGGTAGCAACCACAATGACGCTGTCTTCACGCAGAAATCGTTGCTGATTGCGTAATCTGTCTGCAGCACTCAGGCCTGCGTGATAAGGCAAGGCGGTGAAGCCTTGCTGCTCAAGCCAAAAGGCGGTCTCCTCGGTTTTTTTTCGCGACAGGCAATAAATGATTCCAGCGTCACCGGTATGTTCGCGATGCAGAAAGTCGAGCAACTGTTGTCGGGGATTTTTCTTTTGGGTGATTCGATATTGAATATTAGGCCGATCGAAGCCGGTGACAAAATGTCTGGCATGCTGTAGTTCGAGCCGATTGATGATCTCTTCGCGCGTGGCCGCATCCGCTGTCGCCGTTAGCGCTATCCGTGGGATGTGTGGGAAGCGCTGATGCAGAATACTGAGCAGAAGGTAATCGGCGCGGAAATCATGGCCCCACTGGGAAACACAATGCGCTTCATCAATCGCAAAAAGCGCAATCTCCAACCCCGCCAACAACTCCAGCGTTCCGGCCTGACTTAATCGCTCAGGCGCCAGATACAATAAATCCAGCTCGCCACGACGAAGAGCGCGCATGACAGTCTGATAGTCATCGTTTGAGAGTGAGGAATTGATAAAGCCTGCGCGGACTCCAGCTGCGCGCAGGGCATCAACCTGGTCCTGCATCAAAGCAATCAAGGGGGAAATGACCACGCCTACGCCGGGGCGCAGCAACGCGGGGATTTGATAACACAGTGATTTTCCACCACCGGTAGGCATGAGCACCAAGGCGCTGCTTCCGGCAATGATCTCAGTGATTACGTCCGCTTGTGCGCCGCGAAAATCTTCATAACCAAAAACGGTTCTGAGAATTTTTCTCGCTGCATCAATATCCTGAGAGGGGGATGCTACAGAAACCTCCTGCATCATCTTAGCGCCCAGCCTGAAGTCGCTCCCGGTATGCAGGCAGAACAGCCTGCAGTTTGGCCGTGTTTTCTGGCCCAAGTCGTAACAGTTGTTTCTGCACGGGGGTCATGTCTTCTATCCTGCTTTCGGCGTATAAAAACATGACTGAGGGCTTGATAAGCTGGAAAGGTCCAGTTCCAGTGGGGGCATTCATGATCTGACCAATGGCCTGTATCAGTACCGCATCAAAACTGCCCTGATAGCCAATTTCTGCGTAAGCTTCCTGAAACAAGGGGCGTAAAGCCCTGTATAAACTCACGGCCTGCTGAGGGTCAAGTGCAACCAACAAATCCACCAATGAATCAAAACGTCGGTGCGTTAAGGGGGACATCTCAAAAAGATTGGTATCAATCTCGGTGGCGACGAATTCAGAATCGATGCGTCGCAAGGGATATTCCAACAAAGGAAGTTCACCTTCAGCTACATTGCTGACAAACACCACGAATTTGCGGATCAGGTCTTCGGGCGCCAGCACTCGTAAGAGGCTTGCCCCCATTTCCATACTTGCCAGACGAGAAACCACAAACGGATCGCTGGTATTGAGTGAGGGCAAAGGCTCGGAGGGCTCTTCCGGCTCAGGCTCAACCACCGGCGCGACGGGGATGCTGATCAGTTCCGCTGCGGGTTGTGCCGGCGTTGGATCGGCGGCCACAGGGGCAGCAGCAGGCATTACCCTTTCGACGGGTGCCGGCTGAGGCGTGTCGATTGTCACCGTTCGAGTCGCTTCTGGCGACTCAAAGGTCATCGCCAGGTAAACGAGAAACGTGACCCCTACCAGGGAAAGAGCAGCAATAATCGCGAGAGTTTTATGAGCCATAATGCGAAGTATTCTTGCACAGGCTTGTTAACCGAAGCAAGACAACACGGTGGGCATCCTCACAATGCCCACAAATATCACTTTCGAGCCAGAAACTGGCCATACTCCGCACTCTTATCACCATTAAAGTCCGGCAGATTGTGCAACGCGGGGAAAACCCAGGGCCGCCATACTGTCTGCGAGATCTTTGCCCGCCGATGAAGGATTGGTGGATTTATCAATCTTGACAACAACACCCTGAGCGTCAATGTAATAGGTCCAGCGATTTGCAAACCCACGCTCGCTGAGCACGCCGTAATCTTCCGTCATTGTCTTTTCAGGATCGGCCAGAACAGGAAAGTCCAGTTCATACTCTTTGGCGAATTCGGTATTCTTTTCAACCGTATCAACACTGGCCATAAAATAAGCGACATCATAACTTTTGATTTCATCGCTGCTGTCGCGAATAGCTTTGCACTGAATCGTGCAGCCACCGGTAAAAGCCGCAGGGAAAAACGCCAGAACAACAGGCTGCTTTCCAACAAAATCTGCCAGCGAATAAGTTTGACCATTTGATGCCTGCAGGCTGAAGTCCGGCGCTTTATCGCCAACTTCCAACGCCGAAGCCAAGGATGGCAGAATCATCGTCGCTGCAGACAGCAAGGTGATCCCGGCACTACGTACCAGCGTTTTTCCAAATTGTTTTAACATGATTTCTCCTGAGATTTATCACTGAATACCATTGATTAAAAGTATGCCGCGCGGCTACCACATTCCAAAGCTTGTACGACGGGAGTGCCGCATCAGCTCATCACTGACGTCGCTCAGTGATTTCAGGTTAGCCTGCGTAAGAACAGACTGCTCGATTGCAAACGCAGGGTTTGCCACCAGCAAATCATTAAGCTCTTGCTCTGCGCGTTGAAGATTCAGCCGCGCACGTTCCAGCTGATTGCGCCGCTGATTATTTGCCTGATAGTAATAATCCGGATTGTTCACAGTTTCCTGCCAGCACACTCTCTGAGCACCGCCGCTGGCATCAGCGACCGTTCGGCAGACAGTCTGGGTAAGATAGCGTGGCGCTGTAATCATCATTTCACTCATACCCGGATCCAGCAGATGACGCGCCATTTCGACATCGATCAAGGCACTGGCGTAAGTCAACTGCCACTCACGTGACACATCACTTCGCGACTGTGCATGAACAATGGCTGCAGCATACATCTCTTTGGTGTCTTCCAGGGTTTGTACCGCCTGGAATGTCCCCGGCCTGCCCGACACATTGGCGCGCGATGCCATCAACTGCCACTCGCCCATGGCTAATGCCGCATCGGCAAACTCTGGAGAATCCTCTTTGTAGTGACGCCGCTGCAGTGAGAACACCAGATGCTGATAATCATCCACTTCATCCCACTCAGATTTGAATTTGTAAGCGTCCACCAGCTGTTCCAGCACTCTGATCTGCCGGGCGTCGTAAAGACCACCGTTAATGCGCAGCAACTGCAGAGCCTGTGTCAGAATGTCAGAGGCCGACTCAAACTCTTCTAGCTGAAGATAAACGCGACCAAGATCCAGCTGGATTTCAGCCAAGGAAACGTCGAATGATCCGACTTGCTCTGTCAATGCAACCAATTGTGCTTTGAGGCTGTCCGCAGTGTCGCGAAGTAGCTGCAGCGCCGCCGCATCTGCCTCATCAAGCGCTGCATCACCGCTCGTCTGATCGTTATCCTGCTGAGCAATGGCAGGCGATAACATCAGTGTCAGCATCAGCATTCGAACTAAAGACAAAACCATGGCCACATTCCTTTGAGTGTCTATGATCAAGACCGCTCAGCGCCCATCAACCTTTCACGCTCAGCAGTATACGCCTTGTTCATAGGCAGGCAATGTCTGCTGCAGCAATCGCGCCCCATTCAGCACTCTTGTCGATGATCGGGTTGACTCAGATTCTAATTCAAAGATAATCGACCATCTGTTCGACCCTCAATCTGAATTGATATCAGATGAACTTACCGCCAACTTTCAACCGTGCATTGCCATACACAACCGGGGAAACATATGAACAAAGACTACTTATCCTTTTACATCAATGGCAAATGGGTCAGGCCAGAGAATCGCCCCACGCTCCCGGTCATTAATCCCGCAACAGAAAAATCGTTTACAGAAATATCTCTAGGTACTGCCGATGATGTAGACGCGGCCGCCCGTGCTGCGCGCGCTGCCTTCCCTGCATGGTCACAAACTTCCCGCGAAGAGCGCCTGGCCATTCTTGACAAGATACTCGCGGGAATTAAGGCCCGTGCAGAAGATCTGGCACAGGCCATATCCCAGGAAATGGGGGCGCCCATCGGCTTTGCACGGACAGCTCAGGTAGGCACCGGCATCGCGCATTTCGCGACTGCTCGACACATCCTGTCCACTTACGCATTTGAAGAAACCCGAGGCACGACCCAGATTATCAAAGAACCGGTGGGCGTCTGCGGCATGATCACGCCCTGGAACTGGCCGCTGAACCAACTGACCTGTAAGGTTGCGCCAGCGTTGGCTACCGGCTGCACAATGGTATTAAAACCGAGCGAAATTGCGCCTGTCAGCGCGATGATTCTTGCCGAAATTATTCACGAAGCCGGAGTACCCGCTGGTGTGTTCAATCTGGTGAATGGCGATGGTCCCAGCGTAGGAGCAGCCATCTCCGCACATACGGAGATCGACATGGTGTCCTTCACCGGATCGACACGCGCAGGACGCGAGGTTGCCAAAGCTGCGGCAGACACCATCAAACGAGTGTGCCAGGAACTTGGAGGCAAGTCCGCCAACATCATTCTGGACTCAGCCGACCTTGCCGCTGCGGTCAAAGGCGGAGTCATGGGCTGTTTCGGCAATTGTGGTCAATCCTGCAACGCACCGACCCGTATGTTGGTGCCTCAATCACGAATGGCCGAAGCGATCGAAATAGCCAGAGCAACCGCTGCCAAAGCTGTGCCGGGCAATCCTGCGGATGAAAGTACCCGCCTTGGACCGGTGGTCAGTCAGATGCAGTACGACAAAATTCAGTCGCTGATACAAGCAGGAATCGACGAAGGCGCAACCCTGGTCGCAGGTGGCACTGGCAAACCTGAAGGACTGGAAATCGGGTACTTTGTCAGACCCACGGTGTTTGGCAACGTCTCCAATGAGATGACAATCGCTCGCGAAGAGATATTTGGACCGGTGTTGTCGATCATTGGCTACCGAGATGATAACGATGCGGTGCGCATTGCCAACGATACTGTTTATGGCCTCTCAGGTTATGTCTCCGGTGCTCCCGATCACGCCCGTGCCATTGCCCGCCAGATCCGCTCCGGTATGATTCACATCAATGGAGCCGGTCCTGATTTCGGAGCGCCCTTTGGTGGCTACAAGCAATCAGGGAACGGGCGCGAATGGGGGGTTGAGGGTTTCCACGACTTCCTGGAAATCAAGGCCATCATGGGATACAACGCATGAGTCAGGACAACAACGCGTTGGCAGCCGCGAAAGTCACCAAGCCGGCGTTGGACCTCGGCATCATTACCCGTGATGCCGCACCTATGCTTGCGTTTTATCAGCAGATGCTTGGCCTTGCGCTTGAGTCAGTGATTCCGATGCCATCCGGCGGCACCATGCATCGCCTGAAAGTGGGCGAATCAATATTGAAAATTGTACAACTGGATAAACCACCGGCGTCAGATGCGATTCCTGGCGGAATTCCTGCCGCTACCGGGATTCGCTACTTCACGCTGCACATCAGTAATCTGCAACATGTGGTCGATGGATGCGATCAGGGTGGATACAAGATAGTTGTACCCATTAAAACCATCCGTCCAGGCGTGTCGATTGCCATCGTCAAAGATCCCGATGGCAATTGGCTGGAGCTGCTGCAGACTGATTAGTGGTGATGGCTACCATCATGCACGTGGCCGTGGTCAATTTCTTCCGCGGTCGCGTCACGCACACTGACGACTTCAACGTCAAAATGCAGAGTTTTACCAGCCATCGGGTGATTGCCGTCTACAGTGACTTCGTTGCCATTGATTGCAGTAACAACAATATGCTGCTGCCCCTGAGGTCCCTGAGCCGTAAAACCCATACCTACTTCAATGTTGTCCACACCACGGAACATGTCACGTGACAAGGTCTGGATCAACGATGGATCTGTCTCACCATAAGCATCCGCGGCCGCAATAGTAGCCTTAAAACTGGCACCCACAGTTTTTCCTGCAAGTTGTTTCTCGAGGCCCTGGATCAGATTTTGTGCGCCGTGCAGATATACCAGCGGACCACGCCCTTCTGAAGAGTCCATGACCTCACCATCATCGTTGGTCAGCGTGTAGTTAATTCCAACGACAGAGTTTTTGCCGATCATCAAAGTCATTACTAGTTTCCTGTAGAATTTTTTGGGGCTTCAGCAAAAAAAAAACCCCAACACCCTATCATTTATCAGCCCCTAAGTCTCCCCGGGGCTACACCAATGCCTGGAGTTTTTGTTACTTGTACTGATCTGAGTATTGATCCTGCAGCCTGCGCATGCCTCCTAGCCACCGATCGTAATCGGCAGTTTTTCGTTGCATGTACGTTAACACCTGAGGATGCGGCAGACATAAAAAGCGCTCCTCTTCCAGTGTTTCTATCACCGTCTGTGCAAGCACCTCGGGCTCGAGCATGCCATCAACACCAGCCACACCACCGCCGCGTGTATTGGCAGTCATTTGGGTGCGCACTGCCTGCGGGCACAACACGGAAACTTTTATCCCACGATTACCATAAGTGATCGACAACCACTCAGCAAATCCTACCGCCGCGTGTTTGGTCACTGCATACGGAGCAGATCCGATCTGACTTAACAATCCCGCCGCCGACGCTGTGTTCAACAGGTACCCTTCTCCGCGCGCCAACATGCCTGGCAGAACAGCTCTGGCCGCAAAAATGTGAGCCATCACGTTGATGTCCCAAATGCGATCCCACGCGTCATTATCAACCTCTTCACCACCCTTGGTGAAAATGCCGGCATTCGAGCAAAACAAATCGATATGACCAAATGTCTCCGTTGTTATGGCAACCAACGCTTTGACATCCGCTTCGTGACTGACATCCGTTCTGATTGCCAACACCCGGGTTTTATCCGCTATTAGCGTAGCTACCTGATCAACACCATCCTGATTGATATCGGCCACAACAACGGCACGTGCGCCTTCCGCAGCAAATCTCTCACACATTGATTTTCCGATACCGCTGGCCCCGCCAGTAACTACCACCACTTTGTCACTCACTTTCATCGTTTGCTCCACTGCCTTCAGGCATTTTATTGATAGCGGTTGCGAGGCAGCAGAGTTACCATCTGATTTGCACCCACCTCCTTTAAACTTGGAACCAAGCATAGCCATCGCAAGGTTCAGGCGGCAAGCATAAATGTTATGACAACTGTGTTATGCTTCGGCGCTCAGAAAAGAGCATGCCAGATAAACATCAGACAGGCGTAGACTTGAGTTATTCAGATTTAAAAAGGCAACAACTCGACGGGAGAGTTTTTATGAAAAAGACAATTGCAGGCAACCAGTCAAACCCACATTTGACGTCAGGAAAAATATCGGCCAACGCAGTCTGCAAAACTGCACAGAGACTGCTGGCCGTGTCATGCGCGGCAATCATGGCTGGAAACTTTTCCGCAGCGCACGCACAAACAGCCGGCACACCCGCCATTGAAGAAATCACTGTAACATCGTATTCGCGGCGCCCCGAAGCGTTAGCCAACATCAATGGCAGTATCGCCATTTTGTCCGAAGAAGATCTCAAGTTGACGGCACATACTCACATTCAGGAATCAGCCAACCGTTTACCTGGTGTCAATATCAACCGTAACAATGGTCAGGAAAGCCTGACCTCAATTCGCTCACCTGTACTCAGTGGCAGTGGCGCATGCGGTGCTTTTCTGCTGGCAGAAAATGGCATTCCATTGCGTGCAGCAGGCTTCTGTAACGTAAATGAACTGTTTGATTCGCATTCGGAAAATGCAGAGCGAATCGAAGTCATCCGTGGGCCAGGGACTGCTTTTTATGGCTCAAATGCTGTACATGGCATGATCAACGTAGTTCTGCCTACGCCAGATGACCGTCGAGAACTGACACTCGAAGCAGGCCCACGCGGCACCTTGCGCAGCAATGCCCGAATTGGTTTTGATAACGGCAATACCAAACACACACTGCTGATAAACGGGATCAGCGAGCAAGGCTTCCGACCGGAGAGCGGCTACGACCAACAAAAAATGTCCTGGCTTTACACCAGCAGCCTCAACAATGGCGTGCAACTTGACGGCGGCATCACCATCACTAACCTGAATCAGGAAACAGCTGGTTTTGTGGTTGGCGCAAACTCCTACAAGGATGATGTTCTGCGTCGTCAGAACGCCAACCCGGAGGCGTACCGAAACAACCGCAGCACACGCGCTTGGACCAGCATCAGCTACACACTCAGCAGCGGTTGGGATATCGTCATTACTCCGTATTACAGGAAGGCTGACCTCGACTTCGTACAACACTTCTTGCCCGGCACACCTACTGAACTCAATGAACACAGCAGTGTAGGGATGCAGTTTGCTACATACAAAGACTTTGGTGAAAACCGTAAGTTTGCCGCGGGACTTGATTTGGAGTTTACAGAAGGCTCTCTGCTGCAAAGTCAGGAAAGACCCGCTACCGGATCGCCGCTGGTTGTCGCGACAATCCCCGTCGGCAAGAACTACGACTATGACGTGGATGCCACACAGATCGCTCCGTTTATGCAGTATCAGCAATTCTGGAGCAACGGCTTTGATGTAACCCTGGGCCTGCGTTTTGAGCGCATGGGTTATGACTACGACAACAAAATGCTGACCGGCCGCACGCGGGAGGACGGCGTACCCTGTACTTTTGGCGGATGCCGGTACAATCGCCCCGCAGACCGCTCAGACACCTTTGGCAATCTTGCACCCAAACTGGGCATCCGTTATGCACTCAATGACAATCACGATGTCCAGTTCCGTGTAACACGAGGCTTCAGACCACCGCAGGCAACCGAACTGTATCGCCTGCAGAATAACCAGTCTGTTGCCGATCTGGATGCCGTTGAAATTGACAGCCTTGAACTCGGAATCTCGGGTGGTGAAGGAGCATTTTCCTATGAAGCCGTTGCCTACTACATGGACAAGGACAACGAGATCATTACCGACAGCAATCGCATCAATCTGAACAATATGCACACTCGCCACAAGGGCGCTGAGTTGAGCGGTGCATTCGACCTGAACGAACAATGGCGTATCAGCGGTGCATATAATTACGCGCTGCACAGTTACGAAAATGACCAGATCTCTGGCGGTGTCAATCTCAATGGTAACGATGTGTCATCTGCGCCTCGCAACTTTGGTACTTTGCAGCTGCAATGGCGACCCACAGGCAATCTGTTGACAGAGCTTCAGCTGGTAGGTATGGGTGAGTACTACACCAACCCAGAGAACCTCAATCAATACGAAGGTCATCAAGTTCTTAATCTGCGCACACGATGGGAAGCCACCGATGCCTTAACTCTGTCGGTCAACATCCTGAATCTGACCGATACCCGGTATGCTGAACGTGGCGATTGGGCGGCTTTTGGTGGCGACCGATATTTCCCGGGTGAGCCGCTACGTGCCTTTGTCGGGCTGAACTGGCGCTTTAACTGACCGGCGGCGCAGAGGGCGGCATGAACGGCAGCACAATTCTGCAGAAGCTGGAAACTTATTTCCGGCTTTCGCCCGCACCAGGTGGGCTGATTGTGCCGCCCGACCCTCTGGAACAATGCCAGGAATCCGCTGAATTTGTAGATGGCACGGCAGTCAGACATGCCGCCGTGCTGTTGACACTCACCCGTCCATGCGCAGGCCTGGATGAAAGCCATGTCATGCTGACCTTGCGAACTTCGCACCTGCGCCGACATGCAGGTCAGGTCAGCCTGCCCGGCGGCAGCGCGAATCCTGAAGACCCCGACATTATCCACACCGCGCTGCGAGAAGCAGAGGAAGAGACCCGATTACGCCCTGCCGACGTCACTGTGCTGGGCAGATTACCACCCTTGATCATGCCGTCTGCATTCCACGTAACACCCGTGGTTGGATTAATTGCGCACGGCATAACACTGAGCGCGTGTCCGGAAGAAGTTGCGGAGATTTTTTATGTGCCAGCGGCCATTGTGTTGAATCCCGGAAACTACCGGATCAACCACATGCTGTTTCGCGGAAGAGAACGCCAATTCTGGGAGCTCCAGCACGGCCAATACCGGATCTGGGGGGCAACGGCCGTTATTCTCCGTCACCTTGCGGTGCAACTGGATCAACTGCGCTGACGACTGAATCCATCCATCAATACATCACGCTCATCAACTGACATGCCACCAGAGCGGTCCGAATAGTCTGGAAAACTAACGATGTTTTTGCCCATTCGTTTGGCAATCAACAACTGCTTATCCGCGCGGTTTATCAATTGATCCGCAGTTACCTGATCGCTGGCACGAAACACATCCACACCAGTACTGACTGTTACTGAAACCTTGCCTGTATCGCTGACCAAAGGCAAAGACTCGACACCTTTTCGCAAACGCTCTGCCAACAGTACCGCCTCTCGCAATCCGGTACCGGGCAGCACGATCACAAATTCCTCACCGCCAAAGGGGAAAGGGACATCAAGTTTGCGCAATGACTGGAGAGAAAACGTGCCGGCTGTACGGAGCACCTTGTTACCAAACTCATGGCCGTAGGTATCGTTGAGTGCTTTAAAGTTATCAAAATCCACGATCAGAATTGAGAACTCGCCACCACTTCTCCTTACCCGCTCAATCTCCAGCCCCAATGTATGTATCAAGTGGCGATAATTGAACAAACCGGTAAGTTCGTCTGTCATCACCTGCGTGCTCAGCTCTGTCACGCGCATTCGCAACTTTGCCAGTTCATCCTTGTGAACGCATTCTTCTGTGCTGACAGGGCATGTATCGCGCGCTTAAGCCCCCACCTCTGCAGAAACACGCTCAACAAAGCGTCGACTCAAGACGATTGCCCGGGCATGGACTGCAACACAAGAGGAAATTGTCAATTCCATGCTCCGGTTATCCGGGGTTTGCGTTTGCAGCATACCCGGCTTCTCCGCATCCGACAGGTTTGAGGCTGTTGCCTACGTTTACAGAAGTGCCAGTATTTTTTCTGCCGCACTGACGTCAATACCCGCTGCGGGCTCAACGGCCAGATGGGTCACAACACCATTTTCGACAATCATCGCAAAACGACGACTGCGCTTGCCCATACCGAAACCGCTGGCATCAAGCTCCAAACCCAGTGCCTGGGTAAAGTCTCCATTGCCATCCGCCAGCATCAGCAGCTCTTCCGCATTCTGCGACCTGCCCCAGGCTCCCATTACAAAGGCATCGTTGACTGACATGCATGCGATGGTGTCGACGCCTTTTGCCTTGATTTTATCAGCGTTAACGACATATCCCGGCAAATGCGTGACTGAACACCCAGGCGTAAAGGCGCCAGGCACAGCAAACAACACAACCTTTTTGCCGTCAAAAACGCTTGCCGAGGTGATGTTTTCAGGACCTTCTTTGCCCATAGTCTTTAATGTCACTGCAGGAACTTTGTCACCGATCTTGATACTCATTGCTCACCTCTGGCTATCACATTAAGAATTGGAATAAAGCATTTCTCAGATGCTTTCGAGTTTAGCAAATAAACGCATCGATTATCACGCGTCAGCCGCAATTACCTGTCTGATCCATGCAAGATGCCGACTGAGCCTTTCGTAGACAACCGTCGCACCGTACAAACCCGTTGCCCCGCCCGACGCCTGCTCCAGTTCACCAACAGCAACACCTGCAATCTGCCACGTATCGTTATGACGCACCAACGCCGGCCCTCCACTGTCTCCCAGCCCAGGAACCCCCTCATACGCCACTGCAAGGCTGGCAGGGCCATCAGGCGTGTCAAAAACAAACAGCAACTGTTCCAGCGCTTCGGCCACTTTGTTTCTGGCAAAGCGTAACCGGCCATCGTTCACTGACAAACCCGTGCGCCCGGTTCCACTGTATCCCCATCCCAGAAAAGTAAGCACCTGACCGGATTCGTCGCCGGCTTCGTATAGGGATAGTGGATCAGCAATGTCAACGGGTGAATCGAGCCTGATTAACGCCAGATCAACCTGGGAAGTGTCAAAGCGAGAGCCTGGATTGCCGGGCCAGGAAGGATGCAGAACGAGCTGGCTGACCTGAAACACCTGACCTGCGATGGTAACCTCAAAGCCCTCGCCAGCGCGCAGGGACGACGCCAGCGGTGTTTGCTCGGTACAGTGGGCAGCGGTAATTGCCCACGATCGGCTGATAAGTGTTGCGGCACATATCTTGAATCCGTTTTTTTGTGTATATAGGGGAAACACTGCCGGATAATCAGAGTCTCTGGCGACAAATCCGGAGTATCCGGTATCATGCCTGTAAACGATGGCATGGGCGGGGACTACACAGAGGATTGCGGCCAATAGACCTGATGCCGACATGATTTTGCGCAAGATTACGGTAATGATGTCGCCTAAAAATGTTTGTCCGGGACTCACAGCGACTTGTAACTCCTTAACAAAGACCCTAAAAGATTTTTAAACTCCAGACAGATGCAGCAGGAGAATTGTATGAGCCAGGAAAATCTCAAGTCTACTGAATCACCCGAGCGTGAGTACGAAAAATCTGGCCTTTACCCCAAAGAAGGCAAGTCATTCCGCATACTGGCACTGTTGGGCTGGCTGGCAGTAATTGTTGTGATGTTGGCAGTTGCTGCTGCGGTGCTGGATTTGACACTGCTCGAACGTTGACATGACGGTTTATGCAGTATGCCCTTAGACCTGCAGTAGCCGTGGGTCAGCGCCGTGAACCGGCACGTTTACCCGGTCTTAGTACCGGCGGCTGGCGTTTGCCACTGACGCTCTGCACCAGTTTTACAAGACGATAAGCCACAAATACAACAGCCACTACAATAAAACCGAGAATGCTGAACACCAGCCACTGCTCATGTGTCCAGTTACCGGGACTTAACCACACGTCCATCATGGTTGATTACTCCAGTTGAGTTTGACCTTATTATGACCAATGGCTGCGGCGATAACCATCACCTTGCCGGCATTCACAGAGCAAATCGCAGACTCCCGGGATCTAGCCTTGCTCTCAAGATTTCAGGGTCACTGCCGCTATCCCGATCAAGTATCAGACAAAAGGCCGCAAGGCAGGATCGGACTAATGAAAACCCAGGGTAACCTGGCGATGGATCACCCAACGTCCGACGAACCGCTGGACATGAAAAAACACGTCAGTTTCAAGCTGGCGAATGAGACTTACGCCCTTAATGCTGCAAAAGCAAATGAAGTATTGCGCTACACCGAGATCACACCTGTTCCGGGATCTGCTCACTTTACTCTCGGTATCATCAACCTGCGGGGTAATGTCGTCACTGTGATTGACGCACGCACAGTTTTTGGCATGCCTGATGTAGAGCAGACACAAAGTTCACGAATAATCGTGGTCGAAATAGAGGACTTTGTCGTGGGCATCCTGGTTGATCGCGTTGCAGAAGTGATCGATCTGAATAAAAACATGATTGAGATAGCGCCAGCAACCAGTCAGGACCCATCTACAAAATTCATCACCGGGCTTTTTAACTCCGACGGTCAACTGATCATTCTTGTTGATTTCAGCAGAGTCATTGAGCTCTTGCCATAACAACTGACTGAAGACTGTCAACCACTGTTGTGCTGCATAACCGACACCACCAGATTTTCAATTTCACGCAAACGTTCTGAGGTGTCGTTAATTTCCAGCAGTTGCTGTCTCTGGTGAACGGGGATTGGCAATAATTCTGCCAGACGCCAGCCTAACTGCCGCTGATCCGCAAAATCCATAACAACACCAAGCTCTTCAATCAGCGGGTGCGCCATCAGGTCCCTGAGCAGATCAACAAGCCCGTCCTGATCAGGTGACATCGGCATAGCTGGCTGCCCCAGAAAATCTTCAGGCTCCCAGCGCACGGACCCCATCAGTAGTTTGTTATCACTCATCCAACTGTCCATCACTGTAAACTTGCGCAAACCTTCTACCGTAATGCCCAACAGGCCATTAGGCAGCTTGTCCCAATCAACAATCTTGCAATACATACCAACACGACTGACTTGCTGCTGAGTACCCGGCTGAGCCAGTTCATCGCCTTTGAGAAGCAGACAGACTCCAAATCCGCTATCGGTTTTCATGCAACGACTGACCAGATCAATATAGCGCTGCTCAAAAATCTGCAAAGAAAGCCTGCCGCCCGGAAATACCACCGAGCGTAAGGGAAACAACGGGATCAGGTCTTCCTGGTTCATGTCAGAGAAACCTTGCTCTTAATGCTGCCAACAATCGTTGATGTATGCCGCCAAAACCACCATTACTCATCAGCACAATATGATCTCCGGCGTGGCAGTGCTCGAGCAGCCACTGCACTATCTCGTCAACACTGTTAAAGCCAACTGCGGGGATGGCACTGTCCTTGATTACCGATTTGATATCAAGACCATTTCCGCCACCTGCCATCCACACAACCTGGTCAGCATCCACACAAGATGCCGCCAGTGATGCCTGATGCACCCCCATTTTCATAGTTGCTGACCGCGGCTCGATGACTGCGATCAATCGGGCATCAGGATACTCCGCAAGACGCTGCCGCATCCCGTGCAGTGTTGTAGTAATTGCGGTCGGGTGGTGAGCAAAGTCATCGTAAACATGGATTCCACGCACCTCTCCCAGCCACTCCATGCGACGCTTGACACTGGCAAACTGCGATAGCGCCTCGCAGGCAGTTTCCACTGCCACACCCACATGATGTGCAGCCGCAACTGCGGCCAATGCGTTGATCGCGTTGTGGCGACCTGTCAGAGACCACCCTATCATCGCGCGTGTTGAACTGTGGGAAGGCCCATGCTTGAAAATCTCACATAGACGACCGTCTGCGCTGAGCATACGAACGCACCAGGGCGCATAAGTGTCGCCGGAATCCTCAATGCTTTCGTGCTCTATCAACTGGATATGCTGTACCGGTGTCCAGCAACCCTGTGCCAGTACCTGATTCAATGCAGGATCATTTTCGGGCACCAACAACAGACCAGAGGATGGCACGGTGCGAACCAGATGATGGAATTGTTTTTGTATCGCCGCCAGATCCGGAAAAATATCTGCATGATCGTATTCGAGATTATTCATGATCAGAGTGCGTGGTCGGTAATGAATAAACTTGGAGCGCTTGTCAAAAAATGCACTGTCGTATTCATCGGCCTCCACCACAAAAAAGTCGCTCTCGCCAAGTCGCGCCGACGACGGAAAGTTTTTCAGAACACCACCAATCAGAAACCCGGGTTTCATACCCGCATACTCAAGTATCCATGCCAACATGGCACTGGTTGTGGTTTTGCCGTGTGTTCCGGCTACTGCCAGCACCCATCTGTTCTGCAGCACGTATCTGGCCAGCCATTCAGGGCCTGAACAGTATGGTAGCCCCTGATCGAGTACGTACTCTACTGCAGGGTTGCCGCGCGACATGGCATTGCCAATCACAACAAGATCGGGATGCGGCTGCAAGTGGGCAGGATCAAACCCTTCACTGAGCACAATGCCCTGCTGCTCAAGCTGTGTACTCATGGGTGGATAAACATTGGCATCAGAACCACTGACTGTGCAACCCAGCTCTTTGGCGAGTACCGCCAGACTACCCATGAAAGTCCCGCAAATTCCCAGAATGTGGATATGCATATTATTTCCTGTCATCTTATGACCCTACTTTATCAAATACTCAGACACATTTGCGGACTTCATTTCATGATGAGACTCGACGCTTTTGCCCTCACAGTTTATCGCGAACCCGAGGTTGCCGATGCCTGCCTGACCTTGCAGCAGGAACTCGGGGTGGATGTTCCGGTACTGTTATTCTGCGCATGGTTTGCCTGCACCCGCGGCGAACTCGACGATAAAATGCTTGCACAGGTAATCGTAACTTCACGCCCGTTTTCATTGCATGTTGTTCAACCCCTTCGCCAGGTCAGGCGCTGGATGAAACAGCCCGCAGACTCACAGAAAACGATCATGATGGCGGCAAACCAAGAGGCATGGCAATCTCTGCGCGAGACTATCAAATCCATTGAAATCTCTGCAGAGCTACTTTGGCTTGATGCGCTGCAGAACCTGACAGAATCACAAGGATTGCGCGCAAAAAATACAAATCTCGGTGAGGACAAGGTCATGGAAAACATGCAGCGCTATTGTCAGACATTCAAAAGTGCGGCCGAAAGGGACGCACTGAACGTGTACGCGTTAATCTACCGCATTTCTGAGGCTGTCCAACAGTTGTATCGCGACCAGACAGTCCAGTCTTTATGAACGTACCGCGTGCGCGGCTCCCTGCCAGCGTTTTACCAGACCTGACTCAATATCAAACAGGTCAAGTACCCGTCCCACATTGTGATTAATCATGTCATCGATGGTTTTGGGTCGCGCATACAAGGCAGGCATGGGCGGCGCAACAATGGCGCCAATCTGACAGGCTTTGAGCAGCAACTCACAGTGCCCCGCATGCAAAGGCGTTTCACGCGGCATCAGCACCAGACGCCGACGCTCCTTGAGCATTACATCAGCGGCGCGCGTCAACAGATTGTCCGCATAAGAGTTAACAATGGCTGACAGCGTTTTCATGGAGCAGGGGGCCACAATCATGCCATCAGTGCGGAAAGAACCGCTGGCGATGCTGGCAGCCAGATCTTTGACCGAGTGCACCTGATCAGCCAGGGCTATGACGGCGTCTGCCTGCCAATCGGTCTCCAGACTGATGTTCAGTCGGGCCGAAGCTGTCATGACCAGATGAGTCTCAACCTGCGGATCAACCTTCAGGACCTCAAGCAGACGTATGCCATAGATTAGGCCACTGGCACCTGACATTCCTATAATGATCTTCTTCATACTGTTCTGACGATTCCTGTTTGTTTCGTGAGCGATCATTATTGCGAGGGGCTTGGCAGATTGCCAAGCACTCTGGCAATTTGTAACATTATGCCCCTGTCAGCCCCCCATTGCATCTCGTCAGGCATTTTGCTACGGGTTCGATCACACAGGTTACCTCATGGCCAAAGCAAATCTGTTTTACGCACAATCCGGCGGCGTGACCGCTGTGATTAACGCCAGCGCCTGCGGCGTTATCCAGACAGCCAGAACACATGGCAACAAGATTGGCAAAGTCTACGCAGGTCTTAATGGCATTATTGGCGCCCTCAGAGAGGAACTGATTGACACCAGCAAAGAGACTGACAGCACCATCGCAGCACTACGCCATACGCCCGCAGGGGCCTTTGGTTCGTGCCGTTACAAATTAAAGAGTCTTGAGGATAACCGCGCCGAGTATCAACGCCTGATGGATGTGTTCAAGGCACACAACATCCGCTATTTCCTTTACAACGGCGGGGGTGATTCTCAGGATACCGCCAACAAAGTCTCCATGATGAGCCTGAAAGAAGGCTTTCCCATCACCTGCATCGGCATTCCCAAAACAGTCGACAACGATTTACCAGTGACTGATAACTGCCCGGGATTCGGCTCAGTCGCCAAATACATAGCCGTATCCATTCGCGAAGCCGGGCTGGATGTTGCTTCCATGTGCGAGAGCTCAACCAAAGTCTTTGTTATGGAAGTTATGGGTCGGCACGCCGGGTGGATTGCCGGCGCGGCCGGGTTAGCTGCAGAACAGGAAGGTGACGCGCCTCACATTATTGTGTTCCCGGAAATAGCCTTTGATCAAAACACATTCCTCAAAAAAGTCCAGGAATGTGTCAAACGTTTTGGCTACTGTGCGATTGTTGTCTCCGAAGGTGCTCATTATGCCAATGGCCAGTTCTTGGCTGACGCAGGCGGCAAGGATGCTTTCGGGCATACCCAGCTTGGTGGAGTAGCCCCCTTTCTTGCCAACATGATCAAACAACAATTGGGATACAAGTATCACTGGGCCGTTGCCGACTACCTGCAACGAGCGGCCAGACATATCGCCTCGGCGACTGATGTTGAGCAGGCTTATGCCATGGGCAAAGCGGCCGTTGAATTTGCACTGGCTGGCAAAAATGCAGTGATGCCAACCATTGTGCGCAAGCCTGGCAAAACCTATCGCTGGACGGTCGGTGAAGTTGCCTTGTCTGACGTGGCAAACATCGAAAAAACAATGCCAAGAGACTTTATTTCGGACGATGGCTTTAGTATCACAGCCAAGGCGCGGGAATACTTCCAACCACTGATTTCAGGAGAAGACTACCCGCCTTATAAAAATGGCTTGCCGCAATACGCAAGACTGAAACGCGCCCTGGTGGGCAAAAAGCTTCCTGCGTGGCAGGAGTAACACGATGATCAGGGTGCAAGCCTATCTATCTGCCAAGCCTCACCGGCTTGCAGCGAATACATAAAACGGTCGTGTAGCCTGTTCGCACCGCCCTGCCAGAACTCTATCTGACTGGGCCGAACCCTGAACCCGCCCCAGAATTCGGGCAAAGGCACATCGGAATCTGTGTACTTTTTTTGCAGATTTTCTAATTGCTGCATCATCGTGTCCCGGGAACTCAACACGCGACTTTGAGGTGAAGCCCAGGCAGCCAACTGGCTTTCTCGCGGACGACTTTGAAAGTAGGCACGGGACTCTTCAACGGAAATCTTTTCCGCAACACCACACACCATCACCTGGCGTTCTATGGCAAGCCACGGGAAGTGCAAACTGACTTTGGAATTGTCGGAAATTTCTCGCGATTTGCGACTTTCATAGTTCGTAAAAAATACGAAACCGCGTTCATCCAAGCCCTTTAGCAGCACCACGCGCTGACTGACCTGTCCGTCACGGGCAGCCGTAGCCAGAATCATTGCAGTGGGATCAACAATATCTGTCGTCAGAGCCTGCTGCATCCAAAGATTGAATTGCTCTATCGGGTCACTGTGCAACTCTTCCCGGGTCAGCGTACCCTTGCGGAAATCACGCCGTATGTCCTGCAACTCCATCATTCTCATTCCTTACCGTACAAAACGACCATATTCCCAAACTTGCTCACGCCGAGTACCGCTTGCATAAAAAAAGGTACCTGCGCCGTGCTTCTCGTTAGCAAAAAAAGTACCAACATACCTCTGACCATCCGTCCAACGGTAAGTTCCATTGCCTTGATAAAGGTCGTCCACAAAATCACCGGTGTAATTTTCTACGTTTTCCCGCAACCAGCTCTCGGTATGGCGATTAGGAGCCCAATCGGTCAGACCAAAAAAGTAGGAACCCTGGCCATGCCGCAGATCATTCCGCCACTGCCCAATGTACAAATTTGAAACGCCGTTCCAGAAAGTGCCTCTTCCGTTTCGTGAACCCATACTCCATTGGCCATCATAATATGAACGACCTGTGCTGCTGATCATCTGCTCAAATCGACCTGCGCCATGAAAGGAACCGTCTTTGAATTCTCCTTCGTACCGATCGGTTCCTACCTCAGTGCGAACCTCCAATATACCGAATCTGTTCAGACAATCACCAAACACGCAGGTACGGCTTATCTCTTTTGGATTCATCATGGTGGATTGCGCCTGGCCGGATACTGGCGTCAAAACCAGCGTTAGTGCAAAACAAAGCAGCAACCATTGTATGGTCATAGTCATCTCTGTCTCTCCGGGCGCCGCTTACTCACGCCGATAAATTCCTTAATACCGCCAGCGGACTGGTGCTGACGACACGCCGGGTGGCATTAACACCCAGTGACGCGATGATCAATGTGCCAGCCAGGGGACCAACAATCCACACCCCGTAGTGCGCAGAGAACTCCTGCTGAAACACTTCCACTTGCAGGTAATACACGCTGACCTCAGCGCCCACGGTAGCAATTAGGCCAGCTAGCAATCCAATAAATGCAAACTCGATCAGTAGAGAGGTCATGATCAACTTTCGGCCAGCGCCCAGAGTCCGCAAAATTGCATTTTCGCGAAAGCGTTCATCCAGCGTAGCATTGACACATGACAGCAATACCAATGCCCCCGCCAGCAGCACAAGCACGGCAATTAATTCGACGGCAGAGCTCACCTGAGCAATGATGGTCTGAATCTGCTCAATCAGGGCATCGACCTCCAGAACAACCATGGTGGGGTATGTTCTCAGCAAGTCGTTCAATAATACCTTTTGCTCACCCTCCAGAAGGAGAGTCGACAAATAGGTTGCACCGATGGCATCCAGCGTTCCGGGTGAAAAAATGAAAAAGAAGTTGGGTTGCATATTGTCCCAGCGGACCGTCCGGAAGCTGGTGACTGTAACAACAACTTCTGTCTGCCCCAGCCTGAACACCAGCTCATCCCCGAGCTCAAGGCTGAGTCTGTTGGCATAATCCTGTTCTACGGATACTTCGCCCGGTCTTGGATCAGCCCCCCACCAGGAACCCGCCACCAGTTCATTATCCGGCGGCAATTGAGACGTATAGGTTACCTGACGATTTTCGACACGGCCCCTGCGCTCGCCATCGCCGGTGTCGCTTTCACTCACGTCGCTGGTATCGGGCATCTCTTCCGCGCTGCGCTCAGTGACGCTGCTGCTGGCACCCTCGCCTTCGTCATCGTCATCCCAGGGCAATTGTGCGGGCTCGCCGTTCACCTGCAGCAATCCGGCACTCATCATCGGGTAAAAAGGGTTAGGCTGAATGTCGTTACCGCGCAGGTAGGACTCCATACCGGCCACCTGATCACTCCTGATGTTCATCATAAAGTGATTGGGTGTGTTTTCCGGCAATTGCGCCTGCCAGTCAGCGATAAGATCGGTGCGCAACAAACCCAGCGTCAGCAGACTCATAACGGTCAGCGAGAACACCAGAACCTGCAGGACACTTTGTCGCCGGCGTCGGCGCACGGCTGACATTGCCAGCATCCATGCACTGCCTGCACGCATTCCCGCTGCGGTTCCGCTTCGCAACAACAGATACGACAGCAGACTCAGAACCAAGGCCACGCTGGTAACTGCCGCCACCAGAATGGCAGTAATCAGCAAATCCTGGCTGTACCAGATCACCAGCAACAAACCGCCGGCAATACCAAAAACATAAGGCAGTGCTGTGCTTAACGGGGCATCCACCAGATCCTTGCGCAGCACACGCAGAGGCGAGGTATGTTTCAGCGCCAACAGAGGAGGCAACGCAAACGCGAACAGGCAGATCAGTGCTGTCAGCGCACCCACCACAAATGGCAGACCCGATGCTTCTGGCAGGCTGATTGGAATGACGGACTGCAGCAAGTTTAGAATCAGCATGTGCAGCCCCCAACCTGCCAGCGATCCGATGATAACCGCCAGCAGCAGAACAGCCAGCAGAATACAGAAGTAGATCACTGAGATCTGGTTGGAGGTACAACCGAGGGTTTTCAGGATTGCTGCATAATCGAAGTGTCGCTCGCTGTAACGGCGGGCAGTCAGCGCGATCGCGACCCCTGCCAGCAAAACCGCAAAAAGGCTGCCCAGCAACAGAAAACTCTCCCCTCTGTTCAAGGCTTCGCTGACCTCGGCACTTTCGTCGCGAACATCGCGCAACCGGTATCGGCCGTCAAACTGCTCATCCACCCAACTTGTATACCCGTCGAGAGCGGACTGCTCGCCGGCAAACAGATACCGGTAAGTCACGCGACTGCCTGGCTGAATAACATTGGTAGCCGGCACATCATCCATGTGCATCAACAAGCGTGGGCCAGCGTTCTCCATCATGCCACCCTGCTGCCGATCTGGCTCATGCACCAGCACCCGACTGACTGTCAGTTCAGAATCACCCAGGTAAACGCTGTCGCCCACTTCGATGTCCAGACTGGGCAGAACGCGGGATTCTACCCACACTTCACCTCGGGCCGGACCGCCCTGCTCGGCAATATAGGCCTGCCCAAACGCCTGATCGGCTATTTGCAGACTGCCACGCAATGGATAGGCATCGCTCACCGCTTTGGCGGCGACCAGCAGATTGGCCTGATCAGAAAACACCATAGACGCAAAGGCAATGTACTCTGCCGTCTCCAGCCCGCGTTGCCCGGCCTCGGACAGCAGCTCCCTCGGGGGCTGCTCGCGCGCTCCCAACACGCGATCTGCCGCCAGCATGTTGGCAGACTCTTGCAACAAGGCCCGTTCGAGACGGTCGGTAAACAAGGCAATGCCACTGACCGAGGTGACGGCCATGATCATCGCCAGCAGCAACAGCCGCAGCTCGCCTCCGCGCCAGTCACGCCATAACAAACGCAAGGCAACGCGTACAAGTGTACTGACACTGACTGTATTAAATGCAGAGCTGGCCTGCTCAGTCATGGGCAACTACTCCTGCAACCACATCTTCGGTTATTTCACCGGCAACCAGACGGATCAACCGTCCGCAGCGCCGCGCCAGCCGATCATCGTGGGTGACCAGCACCAGCGTGGTGCCATACTCTTTGTTCAGCGAGAACAGCAAGTCAATGACCTTGGCGCCGGTGGTGGTGTCAAGATTCCCTGTTGGCTCATCCGCAAACAGAATTTTTGCCTGGGATGCGAACGCGCGGGCAATTGCCACACGCTGCTGCTCACCGCCTGAAAGTTGATTGGGGTAATGTGTCACACGTGCTTCCAGACCTACTCGCTGCAGCAGCTGAGCAGCCTTTTGACGAGCGTTGCGATCATTTTTTAACTCAATGGGCAACATGACATTTTCCAGTGCGGTCAGACTGGGCAACAGCTGAAAGGACTGAAAAACAAACCCGACGGACTGGCCGCGCAATTTGGCGCGCTGCTCCTCGTCCATGGTGCTCAGATTCTGGCCGTCCAGCAGCATATCGCCGCCGCTGGCTCCGTCCAACCCCGCCATCAATCCAAGCAGCGTTGATTTGCCTGACCCTGAGGCGCCTACAATTGCAACCGTCTCGGCAGCGCTGATGCTCAGGTTGATATCATCAAGAATGACAAGCTCACCTTCACTGGTGTTTACGCGTTTGGACAAATGTCGTGCTTCAACCATGCTTGTCATGCCGTGCTTGCTCCTGCCGGTAGTCTGATGCCGGAGGCCCGGCAATAAAAAGTAGTTAAGATGATGCTGACCCAGTGGCTCTTGTACGCTCGCGCCCAAGGGCGCAGTTCACACAAAACCGGGATTGCAGTCACCACGAAGACACATTACCCTTAATTTACATTTTGTTGACTACTTTGACAGCTAAGTCCGCTGTCTTGGTGTCGCCTTAGAAGTGCATTGTATCGACTTATGATTAACAAATCTTTTCAACAGCTTGTCAGAATTCGAATGTCGTGGGCACTGTCGATGGCATTTACCCTGTTTCTGGCGGTGTTTTCTACGCCATCAACATCGGCCAGAGAGCAGCCATCATCCGTCATTCTGGTGTGGGGCGACAGCCTCAGTGCCAGTTATCGTATGGACGAGCAACAGGGCTGGGTCGCCCTGTTACAGGAAAAACTCACCGCCGAAGGCCGCCATGACTGGCGGATTGTGAATGGCAGCGTGAGTGGCGAAACCACCGCGGGTGGACTGGCACGCCTTCCTGCCATGCTGGCCAGTACCAGCCCTGACATCGTTATTCTGGAACTCGGGGGCAACGATGGTCTTCGCGGCTTGCCTGTACCCACCATTCGCGAGAACCTCGCACAGATGATTGAACTCAGTCAGGGCGCAGGCGCACGTGTGCTGTTATCTGGCATTCAAATTCCACCCAATTACGGCCCGCGTTACACCGGACCTTTTTATGCGCAATACACCGAACTTGCCGAGCAATACGGTCTGGCACTGATTCCATTTTTACTGGACGGCATCGCAGATAATGCAGAACTGATGCAGGACGATGGTATTCACCCGACCGCAGAGGCGCAGCCCTTAATTGTCGAGATAGTCTGGCCGTTGCTTAACCAGTTAATGGCCACTGATCACTAAATACCTCTTCAAAGACCACGGCTTCAAAGGGCATTGCTTTAAAACCGCGGCTCTGGCCGGGCATCTGAAATCAACAACAGCATAAAGGCAGCCAGAAGATTGCACACTGCCATCATCAAAAAGGCATTGTCGTAATTGCCAAAGTGGTCGTAGTGCGCGGCAGCCAACACCGGGCCCAGCGCTGTCATGGCGAACGTAAATGGTAATGCCGTTGCACGAACCGACCCCAGATAGCGCCGACCAAAGTAGCTGGCCCAGATAACTTCCTGCAACGGAATCAGCCCTCCCCACCCCAGTCCCATGAGGAAAAATGCAGAATAAACCAGCACATTATCCTGTACCTGCACCGCAAGCACGATGATGATCAGCGAGAAACCGGTAATGCCAGCACCTATCGCGGCCAGGGGACGCGCACTGTAACGGTCAATCAACATCCCCCAGAATGGTTTGCTGATCAGCGCGGGAATTGAGGTCAGCGAGATCATTGAGGCTGCCAGCAGTCGCGGATATCCGGCATCTGTCATAAATGGCACTGTCTGCAACAGCATGACAGTGATGGAAATCTGGAACAGACCAAACGCCAGCACCAACGCATAAAACCGGCCCGTGCGCATCGCCTCCCGACGCGTCATCGAACTTGCATAATCGAGCCGTGCCCGATCGCCCATTTCAGATGCCATCTGTTCGGCTGAATGGCCATCAGGGTTCATGTTGTAATCTTCAGGGCTGCGCCGAATCACCAGCGCTGCCGGTGTGATCAGCAACGCAGCACCAATTCCCAGAGCGTGCCATGCGCTGCGCCAGCCATACAGATCAATCAGCCATGTTGTGAACGGAGGCAGCAGTGCACCACTCAGCGACACGCCCATCGCCGCCAACGCAACAGCGCGCCCCCGGTAGTTAACAAACCACTTGCCGAGAGTGACATTGACGACCAGATTACCAATCATGGCCGCGCCAATGGTCACAATAAAGCCATTGATGACAATCCACTGCGGCAGGGTTTGCACTGCACCGAGCGCATAGACCGAGATGGACAGGATTACCATACCCACCAGAATGAAGGGCCGACCACCATATCGGTCTACGCCAGCACCGATAAAAAAGCCGGTAAATGCCGCCACCATTTGCCCGATAGACCTCGCAGATGTGAACTCTGCGCGCGTCCAGCCGAACTCGTCCGTCATCGGAATCGTGAAAGGTCCGATGACATAATTTTGCAGGCCGATAGACGCAAACTGAGTAAAAAATGCCGCGAGAATGATCCAGTAGCCGTAAAAGATCTTCCGATCAGCTGACATGCTCATCGCCGGCGAACGCGCCCGTAATCGCCAGATACAACGCCAGCACATCATCGATGCCCATTTCCAGCGACTCAACAATCAATGCATGACCGATCGACACTTCAATGATGTTGCCTATCCCCAGGAACGTGGCAAGATTTTTAAGGTTCAGGTCATGCCCCGCATTAACACCGATGCCCGCCTCAATGGCAGCTCTGGCCGTTCGCTGATAAGCGGATAAAACCTCCTCACAATGTGCTGTATCTCCACTGGCGTATGCCCTGGCGTAGGCCTCCGTATAAAGCTCGATACGATCTGCGCCAACACGTCTCACTGCCTCGATCTGCGACGGATCAGGGTCCAGAAATAAGCTGCTGCGCACGCCCCACATCCTGAGTCTTTCGACTATACTTTTTAGCCGGTGCTCGTGGGCTACAACATCCCAGCCATGATCGGATGTCAGCTGACCCGGTTCGTCAGGCACCAGCGTGCATTGCGCCGGCCGCAAGGTCTCAATCAGCGCCAGGAACTCTTCCGAGGGATAACCTTCAATATTAAATTCAACATCCGGGTAGTCTCGCAGCAGGGCGGTTAATTCATGCGCGTCGCGCCGGGTGATATGACGCTCATCCGGTCGCGGATGCACGGTGATGCCACATACACCCTGATCCAGAATGCGGCGCACAAATACCTGCAGATCCGGGAAGTTAGTGCCACGGGAATTACGCAGCAAAGCGATTTTGTTCACATTTACACTGAGCAGTGTCATATTTTTTCCTGAAGAAAATCGGAAACAATCCGGTAAAAAGTATCTGGCTTTTCAGCGTGCAGCCAATGACCGGTCTGGGTGATGGTTTTTACGCCAGCGTGAGGAAACAGTCGCAAGACCTGCTCTTTATGTGCAGGCAGAATGTAGTCTGACAGCTCTCCGCGCACAAACAGCACCTTGCCCGGGTAAGCGCCATCAGCAACCGGTGCATCTCTGAGATCAGCGTAAGAGGCCTTCAGAACCGGCAGATTGATACGCCAACAAAATCCGCCGGATTCTTGCCTCAGCAGATTGCTCAGCAGAAACTGACGTACAACTTCGTCATCAACATAGTGCGCAAGTTGCAGGTCTGCGTCCGTGCGACTGGCCAGCAATGATGGCCGTAACGCGCACAAACCTTCAAAAATCTCATCATGCTCACCGCGCTCCCCGCCGTACAGAACGGGCGCCACGTCGGCAACCACCAGCCGCAGCATACGCTGCGGGTGTTTCAAGGCAAACTGCATGGCAACTTTACCACCCATGGAGTGCCCGAGTATGTGCGCTTGATCGATGCCGCGGTCATTCATGAACTCAAGGACATCATCAGCCATCACCTGATAATTCATATCATCACTGTGCGGCGAGGCACCATGGTTGCGCATGTCTAACGCATACACCACAAAGTGTTCTGACAGCTTTCGCGCGTGCCAGGTCCAGTTTTGCAGACTGCCAAACAGTCCGTGCAGAATCAGCAAAGGCTCACCGTCTGTGGAATACTGTTTGTAGTTGAGCTTCATCACCGGCCCTGCCCAGCTCAGGCTTTTAAATTTGCAGAGATCCAGCTCAGCACATCGTCATGATGTGTTTTGGTTTTGACATCATCGATGATGTGCCGCAAGGTGCCGCCGGCATCGATAATATAAGTCTGTCGGAATACGCCCATGTATTCGCGGCCCATAAACTTTTTCAGGCCCCAGGCACCATACCCTTCCGCAACCGCATGGTCCTCGTCGGACAACAAAGTGAAATTAAGCGCTTCCTTTTCGATAAATTTCTGCAATTTTTTGACAGGATCAGGGCTCACGCCCAGCACCACAATACCAAGCCGGTCAAGCTCGGCCTTGCTATCCCTGAGGCTGCACGCCTGCACCGTACAGCCAGGGGTCATGGCTTTAGGGTAAAAATAAAGCACGACAATTTTGCCTTTTAAGCCATCCAGAGACACAAGCTCATCTTGCTGATTGCGCAGTGAAAACGGTGGGGCACTGATACCAATAGTGGGTAATGACATAGTTGGGCTCCTTTAAGTCAGCGGGCATTATAGTTATTGTTCAGCGCAGTTCCTATGCTTTGCTTGATCTGAGACAGCTGTGTTTATGTTACTTGCGGGCAAACTGAGCGATAGCAATAATACGCCAGATAATACAACCGGGCTTCTGGAGAGATATCCATGCATACGCCATATAAATCGATAGTTGTATTGACCGGCGCAGGCATTTCCGCAGAGTCAGGTATTCAGACTTTCAGGGCAACTGACGGACTCTGGGAGAATCACCGCATTGAGGATATCGCGACCCCCGAAGGCTTTCGAAAAAATCCCGTGGCAGTGCACGATTTCTATAATCAGCGCAGACGCCATCTGCTGCAGACGGAGATAAAACCCAACAGCGCACACTCGGCCTTGGCAAAACTTGAGCATGAACTTGAGTCATTCCCAGATACGCGTTACCTGCTGGTGACACAAAACATCGACAACCTGCATGAGCGTGCCGGCAGCAAAAAACTGATCCATATGCATGGCGAGTTATTAAAAATGCGCTGTAGCGTCACAGGCCTGATTTTTGATATTCGACAAGATCTGACTCTTGAGCAATGCTGCCGCTGCTGTCGACAGCCGGGTAACCTGCGCCCACATGTGGTGTGGTTTGGCGAAATGCCACTGGGTATGCATGAAATTGAGCAATCGCTGATGCATTGCGACCTTTTTGTTGCAATTGGAACATCGGCAAACGTCTACCCGGCCGCAGGATTTAATCAGACTGCACGTCACTACGGCGCGCATACACTGGAATTGAACCTCGAATCTACCGGATCAACTTTTGACGAGCATCGCTATGGATTGGCCAGCGAGACCACACCGGCATTGATCACTGAAATTCTCAAGAATTTGTCCCAAATTCAAGCTTTCAATGACAATTATCAATAAATAGCGCCCGCTCGAGATTGACTGAGCGGAAGCAACCCGAGTATTCTCGCGAGTGTGCATGAGGGTAATTCCGGAATCCGAGGACCCGGTAACAACAAAAACTGAACGACGGTAATAGTTTGAACCGGATTTATGACAGCTGCATGTCAACAACAGAGCAGGCTGCCAAGGTTCTTGCTTGTTGCGCTTTGAATGTCCTCTCTTCCTGTACAAGACCCTGCAGATGCGTTAACCAATTAGAGATGTAAACTAAAAAAAAGTTCCCTTAAGGAGGGTACGTGGATGTATAGACATTCCAGCTTGGCAAAAGCAGTTCGACTGGCCATCATCGGCGGTAGCGCAGGCGCAGCCGGCATGGCAGTTTCAATGCCTACGTTTGCGCAGGACACGCCTGAAATCGAGGAAGTCATCGTAACGGGCTCATTGATTGCGCGTCGTGACGCGATTGCAGAAAGCCCGATTCTGACGGTTGACCAGGGCGCGCTCCTGGAAAGCGGTTACACCACCATCGAGCAGTACCTGAACACGCTGCCACAAGTAAGACCTGGCCTGAGTTCACAGTCCAACAACCCCAGCGGCAACGGTCGTGCAGTTGTTGACTTGCGTGGATTGGGTGCCGGTCGCAACTTGATTCTGATGGACGGCCGTCGCGCGATGGGTTCAACCAGCGCTGGTACTGTTGACATCAACACCATCCCGTCCGCTCTGATTGAGCGCGTGGAAATCATCACCGGCGGCGCAGGCGCAACCTACGGCCCGGATGCGGTATCCGGTGTTGTTAACTTCATCATGAAAAAAGACTTTGAAGGCATCGCCATCAATAGCCAGTATCGTGAAACTGCGGAAGGTGATGGCGTCGAGTGGGGTTCAGACATCACCCTGGGCGGCACGTTTATGGAGGGCCGCGGCAGCGCAGTGTTCAATGGCAGCTACTTCAAGCGAGATGCGATCTATAAAGGCGCTCGTTCTTTCTCTGCACAAGCAGATGGTGCTACCTCATCCTTCCCGGGCGGCTCATGGACCCCAGGTACTGCGACACCGAGCCAGGCTGCAGTAGACGCGTTGTTCGGTCCGGATAAGTGTAACACTAACGGAGGATCGTCAGGCTTCGGTTTTAACCCGGATGGCACATTGTTCTGTACCGGTGTCTCCGGAAACTCAGCACGTAATGCGGTTGGCTATAAGGGCCCTGATAGCGATATCGCTACACGGTTCTACCCAGACTTTTTCTCGTACAACTTCGAACCAGCCAACATTCTTGTGCTGCCAATGGAGCGCTGGAACATGTACTCCAGCTTCGAAGTGGATATCAGTGAACACTTCCAGCCATACGGTCGTTTTACCTTCACCAACTACAACGCATTGCAGGAACTAGCCCCTACGCCCACAGCGGGAACTACCGGTTTCACTGTACCGGTGACCAACCCTTTCCTGACGCCGCAAATCAAAACACTGCTGGCGTCACGTGCCAACCCAACCGCTCCGTTCTCGTTCGCAAAACGTTTTAACGCGTTGGGTGGTCGCACTGGTTTTAACACTCACGATGTGATGCAAGTCACCACGGGAGCCCGAGGCTTGATCACTGGCTCTTGGAACTATGACGTGTACGCCAGCTATGGCCGTTCAACCCTGAACGAAGTACAGGGCGGAAATGTGCGTCGTGACCGGACTCAGGCGCTCCTGGACGCCGCTGATGGCGGCAGATCTCAGTGTGAAGGTGGCCTGAACTTGTTTGGTGGCGCAGCCATTAGCGCCGCCTGCCAAGACCGCATCAGCCTGCAAGCCAAAAACCTTACCGTGATCGAACAAGAAATCATGGAGGGGACTGTTTCCGGCAACCTGTTTGAAGTTCCCGCTGGAATGGTACAGGCTGCATTCGGTCTTAGTGCGCGCAACCTGAACTTCGATTTCAAACCGGACGGCGGACTGCAGCCTGGTCTGGTCGCCGGCTTCAACGAGCAGCTGCCAGTTAGCGGTGAACTGGAATTTAAGGATATCTTCACCGAAGTGGTTGTTCCCTTGCTGAACGACTTGCCGATGGTGGACTCGCTGTCGTTTACCGGTGGATTCCGTGTCACTGACAACAAGCGTTCAGGCTCAGCTGAAACCTGGAAAACAACGCTGGACTGGAACATCAATGACATGGTTCGCGCGCGCGGTGGCTTCCAGCACGCGGTGCGCACGCCCAGCATCGGCGAGCTGTTCAATCCGCAGCTGAACAACTTCCCGACATTTACCAACCAGGATCCTTGCAATACAACTGGTCCAATCGTTGCGAGCTACCGTGGCGGCCCCAACGGTGCACAGGTAACAGCCCTGTGTAACGCACAGTCTCCAGTTGCTGGCAGTGCAACTTACTTCCAACCAGCTGGCCAAGCGACCGGCATTGCTGGCGGTAACCCTGACCTGATGCCGGAGAGCGCAGACTCGTTCACTATCGGAGCAGTATTCAGCGGCTTCGAACAGTCTCTGCTGGAGCGCAGCACCTTCACCGTAGACTACTGGTCTATTGAAATGGAAGATGTGATCGCAGCAGTAGCCGCAACAACCATTGTTCAGCGTTGTTTCAACCGCGACGGTGCCAACCCGACCTTCAGCCCAACCAACCAGTGGTGCCAGCTATTTGTGCGCGAACCCACCAACGGTGGCGTCATCAACCTGAAGCAATTCGCGCGTAACCAAGCGGTAACCAAGACCAGTGGTGTGGACATCAGCGGCAACATTGGCATGGATCTGCCAAATGAGATTGGATCTATCGACGTGTCACTGGTATCCACATGGGTCGAAAAGTCTGAATCACAAACCACACTGGTTGACCCGATTAACGATTTCGCGGGCACAATCGGTTCAGGCGGTTCTACACCGGAATGGCGACACACGATTACCCCAACTTGGTCTCGTGGTCCGGCACAAGCGCAGATTACCGCGCGCTATATCGACGACATGGTTCACGCCAACACAGTCACAGGTGGTTCGCCAATCACCAATACGGGTGTTAAGGCTACTTGGTACTACGACCTGACTGGTCGCTATGAAATCATGGAAGGCGTCACCATCCGTGGGGGTGTCAACAACGTGACTGACCAAAACCCACGTCGATACAGCCCGAACGTACAGGCCAATACAGATCCATCTATGTATGATGTACTGGGTCGTCGTTACTTCGTAGGTTTCGACGTACGTTTCTGATAGCCGGGTCAGGTTTAACCTGACCTTCTATCAAAATAAAAGGGTGTTGCGGCATTTGCTGCAACACCCTTTTTTGTATCTACTCCATTTACAATCAGAGCAACAGTTGTTCAAGCTCCGCAGGAAACCATGGGCGCCCGCGTTGATTGACCGCGGTGGTCACAATTAACGCCTTTAACATCAGCTTACGACTGGTTTCGTGAACAATCTGTTGTTGAAATCCCAGGCGAAGCGCCGATATCCGCACCGGCTCCACGCTGACATCAAACACATCTCCACTGCGCAGCGACTGCACATAATCCAACTCTGCGCGCACCACCACCACAATGATGCCGCGTCGGGTCAGATCCGCAAACTCCAGTCCCTTATGTTTCAGAAACTCGTGGCGCGCATGCTCCAGATAGTTCTGATACACCGAATTGTTGACCACACCCTGCATGTCACATTCGTAGTCACGCACCGCCATACGACATCGGAAAATTTTGTCAGTCATGTTCACACCTCAAACGGCCAGATACGATCCGGCTGAAGACCTTTGCTGAGCAAAGCCTTTCTAAATGGCTGTAATTGCGCCTCAAATTTTTTGTGCGCAAACAGTGCTCGTGTATGCACACCTTCCCGGACCTGGTTGGCACTGGCAGACAACACAGCACCGGTATTTAGGGTCAGATTCATTACCTGCGCATTCCACTCAAGATCACAATACTCAAATACCCGCCGACTCTCCTGCTCAGGATTTTGTAAGAGTGCCTCGTACGAAACGTGGCAGATGCGGCCAGGGTACAAACGCTGCCATGTACACATCACCCGATGATACAGCTGATAAAAGTGTGCAATGTCTGCCAGTGCGTAAGACCATGGAGCTGCCGCCGCAAATTGGTGCTTGAAGGCGCCCAGACAGGCATCCAACGGGTGCTTATACACATGGACAATCCGCACATGCGCAAAAGATTGCAGGATGATGCCAAGGAACAGAAAGTTAAATGGATTCTTGTCACTGAACCGCCCCTCAGGACATCTGCTACGCGCGCGATTGATGTAGTTTGCAGCCAAACCGTCTAACGCAGCAGGCTCTAACGCATGGGGATGCAAATCAAAAGGTAACGGCACCGGATCATGACCCATAGCCTGCTGTAACAATACCTCGATATCCCGCAACTCACCCAGTGCCTGTACGCTACCGGAATTGCTGATCATTTGTTCAACCAAGGTAGAACCACTGCGTGGCAAGCCGACAATAAAGATGGGAATTTCTTTACAGCCGTCTGCGGCTATAACCTCTTGACGCGGAGTTGCCGCAACGCCAGCGACAGACCACCGCTCTGCTTGATCCAGTAAGGCATCTACCAACTGCTCCCACCTCAACGACCTGTCAGGCTGCATTGCACGTCGGATCCTGTTCGCATTCCCCCAAGACATAAATGCATTGTCAAAATCAGCCTTGCGCTGCTGGAGTTGCCCCTGCACCTGCCAAAGATAGATTTTTTCCGAGTCCGCCAATCTTGAATCACCCAGAAGTTTGAGCAGTTTTTTTTCATCGACAGCGTTCAGATCCAGATCCGCCAGCGACCACCAGGCGCGCCCATAAGCAGGATACCCACTGATCAGTTGCTTAAGCGCCGAGATCGCCTCATCACGACGCCCCAATACCGATAACGACAACGCTCGCATATACAGGGCATTCAGCTGGCGTGGCTGCTGAATTAATAAACGCTCATATAAAAACAGTGACTGTTGCCACTCATCAATCGATGCTGCAGCAGAAGCCAGCATTTCGTCACTCCAACCAGACATACCGGGACTGTCGACCTGCTTTTTAACCAACAGCATGATTTGATAATGATCGGCAAATGCTACCAAGGTACGGGCGTATTGCCCGCGCACAAACTCATCATCGGGATTCAGACCATAAGCAATTGCAGCTTGGTCTTTGGCCGCTCGAAAACGACCCTGCTGTCGATACGCCTCACTCAAAGAAAGGTGTGCAGGCACACAATCCTCATAATCGCAACACAACTGTTCACCCCACACCACAGCCTCCTGCAGCTTTTGCTCGGCAATCAACCGATCCAGGGTTTGCAGGCGTTGGTCCAACATAGTCAATCAACCCATTTTTGTAATTCTAAAGAAGATGGCATCACACCATAAGCGGCCCATCACGCGCAATAAAAAAGGGGTGAAGCTTTCGCCCCACCCCCTGCTCAAACTATCAGCACATCCACGATCAGAAGCTGAAGGTGACCTTGCCGTAGTAATAACGACCACGGGTCTCGTAGGTACGCGGATCAGTGTTATCGTTAAAACCTGAGTAGGCAAACGGTGGCTGACGATCAGTGATGTTATCAACACCCAACGTCAACCGCGTTTTGTACTGCTCGAAGTTGTAAGAACCCTGCAGGTTATGGATCAATTGCTTGTCCACGGTACGCTCTTCATTACCCACGTTGAACCACTTGATCAATGGCTCGGTGACCTTGCCAATGTAACGGGCCGTGTAGTTGGCACTCCAGTTGTTCTGGCTCCAGTCAGTGGTGAAGTTCCAGCGCCACTCAGGGAAGTTACCATCGTGACCGTCTTCAAAACGACCTGCGTGCGGAATGACGGTTCCATCAGCAAGACGCTTGTCGTAATTCATCAGGTGAATAGCATCAATACCAAAGTCGAACGTGCCGAACGATGTGTTATCAAGACTGTAACCTGCTGATAAATCCACACCTGACGCTTCGTTGCCACCCACGTTGATGTTGAGGTTGGTGATCATTCTTACGTCACCAACGGTCGCACCACTGCCGGCTGTCCAACGGTCAACCAGATTACAGTACTGACCAGTCTTCTGGCAGCTGTCCAGAATCAACTGTGCACCGAGTGTTGATACCGCGCCATCAATTTCAGTTTCCCAATAGTCGACAGTGACTGACAAACCTGACAGGAAACCCGGCTCATACACAAAACCTGCGGTCAGGATATCGGCCTCCTCTGGCAACAATGCGGTGCTACCACCTGACAAGGTTGGCAACTGTATCGACCCGGCATTGTCGTAACCACGTGCTGGCACACCATCTGCGATACAGAACGGCGTAGGATTGGTTGCGCAGGGATCTGATACCTGCGGATAACCCGTACTGCGGCCCGCATAAAGTTCAGGGATAGACGGCGCACGGAACGCCTCAGATACCGTTGTACGCAGTGTCAGCTCTTCAGTCAGCGCCCAACGGATGCCGGCCTTGGAGTTGGTGGTGCTGCCGAACGTGCTGTAATCGGAATAACGTGAGGCCAAGCTCAACTCCAGATTTTCGAGCAGAGGCACTGCGAATTCCACATAAGCTTCATCCACTTCGTAACCACCGCGGGTTGCCAAGGATGAACCGGCGGTTGACACACCCAGCAACTGCAAGGAGTCAGGCTGTGAGAAACCGTTAAGCTGACGACGCTCAAGGCCAACAGCCATGCCCAGATCGCCCGCCGGCAGTTCCAGAATGTTACCCGCTGCGTTGAAGGTCAGGCCAGACATGTCATTGCCACCCTGTGTCATCGACACATAGTTGCCGCTGATGTATTGCAACATCTCCGGAGTGACTGCAGTGGCTGTGCCGGGCTGTCCAAAGATGTTCAAAGGTACACAGCCGTTGATAATCCCAGCCGCAGTACCATCAGTGCTACAGAACAGATTGCCACCGGCGTCTCTGAAGGTTGGACCGACCGCTTCAGCAACGCGCTCCAGTTGGAAGTAACCAAGGTCGGTCACGCTGGCATCGTTCTCGCCATAAAAGGCTGACAAGTCCCAGTACCAGCTGCCGATGTCACCGGTCAGACCGAGCGTCACCTGGTGGGTGTTAGTTTCATGCACCTGATCACGACCACCGGTTTCTTCCATACGACGACGCCAGTCGGTCAGTGTCATGGTGGCGCCCGTGACGCTGTGTTTCGGACCTTGCGTGATGTTGTAGTAGTTCAATGGCGAGTAAGGCGCCGCAGCACCAAAAAACGCCAATGGCGCCAATGGCTCTGGTGCAATCAGGCGCTGAGATGCACGGTGTGTAAACATGACCTCACTGTTGAATTCTACGTTTTTCAGAGCGCCGATATCGCCCAGCTCGTAGTTGCCAAATGCGCTAAAACCCCAACGCTCATTGGGTGTCTGGGTATAGTTGGCAGGTGCGTAGTTGTAGGGGTCATTCGCGCCACTGTAACGACGCCATGCGCCAAATTCTGGCCCACGCGTATAGCGCACACCATCACCGCCTACAGAAGCAGGGCTGATGTGATTTCCCCATGGGGTTGCAGAAGAGCCACCACGCGCTTGGCCGGTTGGATCCCAGTAGGGGTGGAAATTGATTTCTGCTTCAGAGTACGCACGATCGCCAGCCCAGATTGGCTTCTGATCGGTGTAGTAACCTGAAATTACAAAGTTGCCACGCTCTCCGGCTGTACCCAAGTTAAAGTCAACGGTGCTTTGCTCACCGTCTTTTTCACTGGTCTGACCGGTGGTGATATTGACCTGCGCGCCCGTGTAATCCTGACGGGTAATGATGTTAACCACGCCGGCTACCGCATCAGAACCGTACACAGCGGAAGCGCCGTCTTTCAGAATTTCGACACGCTCAATCATGGCAGGTGGAATGTTGTTCAAGTCAACAACAGAGTCAGCACCCAGACCAGATGCCACCACGCGACGACCATTCACCAGCACCAGCGTTCTGGCAGAACCGAGACCACGCAGTGAGAAGTTAACAGCTCCGGAGCCACCGTTGTTGACACCGGTGTTGACTGCAGCGCCCGCTGAGAAAGGCATACGCTGCAGAATGTCCCCAAGGCTGACCTGGCTCTGTGTATCAATCATGCCGCGGTCAATCACACTGACCGGGTTAAATCCCTCAAGGTCCGCGCGACGGATACGCGAACCGGTAACAACGACCTCTTCAATGGTTTCAGCGGCCTGTTGTGCCAGCGCTGCCGATGGGAGCACTGCAAATGCCCCCATGCCCATCACACCAGCGATCGCGAGTGCAAGTTTGTTTGATTTCATAGTATTCCCCAAATAATAGTGTTTGAGCTTCCTGACTCTTACTTTTATTTCCATTCGACATAGTGTTATGGCCACGATGATGAATATGACAGGGATTTTACTGAATGGATTCACTAATGCAATAAATCAATGCGACCGATACGCAAATCAGGCAATAAATTACCTAAATTAATGAATTTAGCCTAACACTTTCAGAACTTCTTTCCGGGCACCTAAGCCACATCCTGTAATGAAACAAAGCCCGGACTTGCTGAGCCGACATTATGCCCAGCAAGTCGGGGCTTTGTTGTGTATGAAAAGGCGTGTTATTTGCTCAAAACGGCAACAACAGGCCCGGAAAGTGCCAAACTGTCCCTACGCTTAAAATCTTGCGTCCAGTCTTATCGCATAGCTTCGCCCGATACTGTCATATGGCAGACCGTATTGTGGAAGTAGCTGATCGTTCAGAACGTTGTTCACAATCAGCCGCGCGGTGAGTTGCTCGCTGAATTGATAACCAAAATTGTAGTTTAACCTTTCCCATGCAGGGCGGAAAAACGTCGCATTTTGTTCGGGTATAGAAGCTTCGAGTATGTCGATATTGCCCTGTGACTTCGCGTCATGGAACCACTGCAACTGCTGGCTGAAGGGGCCAATTCGATGACTGATATCGACGCGTCCTCGAACCTTCTCGTACCCGGGTTCTCCACGATTATTGTTGGTGTCAGCGTCAAATTTTCCGGACGATGAGGTCTGATATCTGTTGAGCGCATAGACATAAGCATCCACTCGCATCTGTCCAAGGTCTCTATTGCCAAACCCAAAGACCGAGAGAGCATTCTGCAGCGTGAACTCATAACTGACACGGGTGTTCACAGCCTGCAGACGGATCGAACCTTGGTTGGCGTTACTGAACGCTGCAGTAGCGATTGTGTAAGGCGCCTGCACCACGGTAGGCGCACCGGCAATAGCCGGTGGCTTAATGGGGTTACCCGTAATGATATTGGTCGTCGGGATAGTGAAAGGCCCTGTCAGCCCTCCTGCACCAGTGCCGGTGCCGAGTGTGATGGACTCGCATGCCGACACCCCTCCGATCAGGCTCAGCGGATAATCTGCTTGGTCAAAGCACCGGCTGCCAAGAAATGTGAGGCCGATCTGGCCATCCAGGCGGATGCTCACGTAGTCTGCCTGTATCTCAAGGCCTTCCAGGAACCTATAACTTGGGTTAATCACAAAGCCTGCCGTCCAGTTGGTGGCAACTTCGTTTTGGATGGCGGGGTTGCCACCCACACCTGCTGGCACGGAACCGCCTGGCGGCTGAAGCGTGGCAAATGTGCCTGCAGGAAGACCCAGCTGTTTCTCAAACGCATCGCAATTTGTAATACGGATGCCGCTGGCTGGACCAAAATTGCGATTGTTCGCATTGCACGGGAAACTGCCGGCTAGACCTGAAAAGCCAGTCTGTGGCGCACCAAGGGACTCGACTATCGAGGGTGATCGTACTGAGCGCGAGCGATTGCCACGGAAACTGATCCACTCGTCTGGTGACCACAGCGCGCCAATATTAAACGTTCTCGCGCTACCATTGTCAGTAACAACCTTTGGATTGTTGATGCCGTTAGGAGTACCCTCACCTTTTCGGTCAACTATACGTACCGCGCCATCGATGACCAGATTACGCATAAAAGGCAGTGTCATATCCTCGCCGAAAACGGGGATACTGAATTCGGTGCCCGCCTCCAGGAATTCAGCGTACCCGAGTCCAGGCTGGCTGATGGTGGTGCGCGCAAGTCCGAGGCGGCCAATGTCGTTTGGCGTGAACTCCAGATCCTCCTTACGCCACTGCATCTCGGTGTTAAACAGCACCTCACCGGCCGGTAAAGTAAGAACCCCGCCACCCAATTGCACCGAGGCATACTTCTGCTCAGCTTTATTTCTAGAGGACGGTTTTCCGGTGACGTAGTCAATCGCGGCTGGTGACGCGAGTCCAGAACCCAAAAGGTTCAAGGGCACACATGAATCGATCTGCGCCTTTGTTGGCAAGATACCTGTGGCAATATTGATATTGGTTAAGAAAGGATTTCTTAAGTTGACTGCCTCCGGGGCCGCAAGGGTCTGCTGGCGGCATACCGGATTACCTGCAGCATTGTTTATCACGTCTGTGGCCAGCGCAAACTCGATATCGAGGATATCATTGGCAGCGATGTTTTTGCTTTCGTTCTTCCCGTAGGCCACGGTTGCTTCCCAGTAAAACCGACGATCGAGAAAATTGAAGTCCTGTTTCAGCGTGTGACCAGTGCTGAAGGTGAGGGAGTGGTTACCCTCCATATTGTAGAGATTACCAGCGGTTGAGCCGGTGATGTCCGCTAGCGAACGCTGCAAAAAGAATGCCGGTTGTCCGCCAATACTTGTAAATGGGTTGACGGGGTTGGCAGCAATTATCTGATCTATTCGAAGTCGCGTGCCGGTGGTTACGTAAGGGTTCTGGTTATAGAAAATCGGTATGCCAGCATTGCCAGCGGTAAAGGACGCGGCCGGCGAGTTGGAGCCGAAGTTATCAGCACGCTGCGAGTTATCGATGTAGGAATAAAGCAGATCACCTTCGTAGCGAATCGAATCGGTGACTTCATATGAAAACAGACCATTAAACGCCAAGCGCTCCTGACCTGCCTGAATTGAATTCAGGTGCTGGCTGTCAAAACCGCCAGCACCGACACCGGAACTCTGCGGCGTCACGTTCGGCGGCAAAATTTGACCCAAACTTAATGGAACAGGATTACCAAAATTATCGAAAGTGAGAGGCACAGCGATGCGCGAGAGACCCGCTTTGGCCTCGTTACTTCCTGCGGCTGTAGGTATGGTAGGCCAGCCCGACGTTAATCCGAATGTACCCGCGAAGGCCAGCGCATTCAGATTAGACGTCGGATTATTGCTCATGTAGTCGAAGGGTGATGAACCCATGGCGGTTGTGAACGCGTTGCACGCAGCCACATTAACGGTCTGCCCCGCTATACAGGCTCTGGGATACAAAAAGGTTGCGCTGTTACCCGCGTTGGTTTGACGCAGATCCATGCGGCCGCCCAGCGGACTCGTATTGGAAATCACTCCTTCCTGATAAATAGTGTTTGGTACACCATCTGTATTGCTCACACTGAACGGGTTGTTGACGAGCGCAATATTGTTGCTCCACTCCCGTCGCGACCCTTGGTAAATCGCCTCCAGATCCGCATACTCGGCACCAATTACAAGATGGCCGCGGCCTTCAAACACATCGTCACCCCAGGCGGCGGACACACGATTCTGTCGCCCGTCAGCTTGGTCTGTCATGCCAATCTGAGTGACGATCTCACGGCCTTCAAATTGGCGGTCAAGCTCGACGTTTACAACACCGGCAATGGCATCCGGTCCGTATACCGCTCCGGCACCAACGGTCTGAATCTCCGTCCGCCTGATGAGCGATGGATTTATAATCGTCAGGTCTACCTGCGCACCCGTGGCATTGCCTGGCACAAAAACAGTTCCCTGATTAGACGAGACAAAACGTCGACCATCAACCAGTGTTAACGTGCGCTGTGAACCTAGGCCAAGAAGGTTCACGAAGGCATTGTTATCACCAAATTGTGTGCTGTTACCTTGATTGTTAACGCCCACATTCACAAAAGGAAGCTGTTCAAGGCTCTCTATCGCATTCACCAAGCCTTGACGGGAGATCTGCGCGCCATCAATTTCGATCACTGCGATGTTCTGAAGATCTGTGTCACGACGGATACGTGAACCGGTCACCAGTACTTCTTCGATTTCTGCAGCGCCAGGCTCGGATACCTGAGCCTCTGCAAGTAGCGGCGCGACGAGCGCAACCGTCAGGCAGTAATGAATTGACATGCGTAATTTACCGCGCCCGCTTATAGTAATCATGGTCCCTATCCTTTTAATGAAATTTTGATTAGAACGCTGAAAAAATAAGCACATGTCATAAAAGAGTCAAGGTAATTCCGACAATCAAACCAAAAATGTTTTATTCCTGAATTTGCAATTAATTATCAAGCTGATCGGGTACTCAAGCGCACGATGTATCGGGTAATCACGATGTGTCGGGTAATAATGAGTGATTCGGGGGGGTATAAGTGGTGCCGACACCAGGAGTCGAACCCGGGACCTACTGATTACAAGTCAGTTGCTCTACCACAGCTGAGCTATGTCGGCATGATTGATAGCGGACGAAATTATAAAGCCGCCTGAACGTTCAGGCCGCGCATACTACCAGCGCTTACAAATGTCGGCAAGCAATTTTTTTCCGGGAAGATATCAAGAAATCAAAGTAGGCATGTTTTAACTTCATAGACATCGGAACCCGGCAAAACTGCGTACGGCTGACAATTGAACGACTCCCTCGAATACGTTACCGTAGCTCGCAGTGTTTGTAACAGAGCACACTGGATATTGACAGATAACACACGCAGGGAATGACTATGGCTGTCGGCAATACTGGTTGGCATGCGCTTTCGGCGCAGCAGGCACGGCTTTCCGCATCCGCCACCACACTCAAAGATCTGTTTGCGGCGGACCCTCAACGCGCCGCACGTATGACTCAGCGTTGCGGCCCGGTTTCTGTTGATTTTTCCAAACATCTTGCTGACCAGGCAACCATGGACGCGTTGCTGGCACTTGCGAGCGAACACAATCTGCCCGACGCCATACGCGCGATGTTTGACGGCGAGGCTGTTAACAACACCGAACACCGCTCGGCATTACACCTTGCACTGCGGGGGCACGTCCCGGCACTCATGCCGGAAGTAGCCGACCTGGTGTCACGCACGCTTGAAAAAACAGCGGCATTTGTTGATCAGGTGCAGTCGGGGGCCTGGACAGGTTTTTCACAACAGCGCATCACCACCGTGGTCAATATTGGTATCGGCGGATCGGATCTCGGACCGGCCATGGTCACTGCGGCGCTTAGACCCTATCACCACCCGGATCTTCGCTGCCATTTTGTTTCCAACGTTGATCCGGCGCACATTCGCAGCGTGCTAAACGATCTGCAACCTAACAAAACACTGTTTATTGTTGCCTCAAAAACGTTTACTACGCTGGAAACCCTCAGCAATGCTCGACTGGCAAAGGCATGGTATCTGAGCGAAGGCGGATCAGAGCAGGACATACACCGACATTTTGTGGCGGTCTCCAGTAACGTGTCCGCGGCTGAAAGCTTCGGGATCAAGCCAGACAACGTTTTCCCGATGTGGGACTGGGTCGGCGGCCGATACTCGCTGTGGTCGGCGATAGGGTTGTCAATTGCGCTGGCAACGTCAACGTCGGTGTTTAAACAACTGTTGGCCGGTGCTGCCGAAGCCGATGCGCACTTTTTACACACTCCTCTGGGCAACAACATTCCAGTGATTATGGGTTTGCTGGCAGTGTGGTATCGCAATTTCTGGCAATGTGACAGCCACGTGGTCCTGCCCTATGCACAGGATCTGCACTTACTGCCGGCGTTTTTGCAGCAACTGGAGATGGAGAGCCTGGGCAAATCAGTGGATCGTGACGGCCACGCAGTGGCGCACCGCAGCGGCCCGGTCATCTGGGGCAGTGCCGGCACCAACGGTCAGCATTCCTTTCATCAGTTGTTGCATCAGGGCACAACGATGATTCCTGCGGATTTTATAGCGGTGGCTAGCCCACATAACCCCAAAGACCTGCAACAACATCAGCACCTGCTGGCGAATTGTCTCGCTCAAAGCCGCGCCTTGATGCTTGGCAAATCATTTAATGAGGCGCTGGAAGAGAACATCCGCCAAGGCATGTCGCCCGAGCAGGCCACTGAGCTGGCTCAGCATCGCCAGGTACCGGGAAACCGGCCTAGCAGCACGTTTATTCTGCAGACGCTGGATGCACATTCACTCGGAATACTGTTGGCTTTTTATGAGCACAAAGTGTTTGTCCAAAGCGTGATCTGGAATTTGAATGCGTTTGATCAATGGGGTGTTGAAATAGGCAAGCAGCTCAGTGGGCCGATGTTTGAAGCATTGTGCGGCGATCAGCTTGCCGCCAGTGCACTTGACCAGTCGAGTCAGCACATCATCCAACATATCCAGACACTCAGCGGAACATTGAAGCTCTCATGATCGATCGTGCCGCAACTCCCGATAAAATAGTTATTGGCAGCGAAGAATGGTGCTCGTTGCCACAGATTGGCATTCCCGCCATAAAAGTTCGGGTCGACTCTGGCGCAAAAACCTCATCCTTGCATGCGTTTAACATCCGGGCGTTTTCCCGCGCAGGAGTAAATTTTGTCAGTTTTGAAGTGCATCCATTACAAGGCAATCGCCGCACCATTGTGCGTTGCGAAGCTGAGATCATCGACAAACGCGTGGTCAAAAGTTCCAGCGGTATTGGCGAAAAACGTTACGTAGTCAAAACTGCCCTTCGTCACCATGATCAGCAATGGGACATCGAACTGACACTGACCAATCGCGACTCCATGGGATACCGGATGTTGCTGGGGCGTGAAGCGATGAATGGCCGCATGCTGGTTGATCCTTCGAGTTCATTTATGGGCGGCAAGGTCAGCAGCACTCAAATCGATCAGGTGTATCAACAACACACCCGCGAAAGCGCGGGTTTAAAAATCGGCCTGCTGGCCAGCAACCCTGAACTGGTCAGCAATCAACGTATTATGGAAGCCGGCGAGGAGCGCGGACATCGCATCCGCTTTTATGATGTGCGCCAGTGTTATATGAAACTGGATGCTGAACATCCGGAAATTCATTACCGTGGCGGAAAACTGCTGAATAACCTTGACGCAGTGATCCCGCGTATCCGACCTGACCTGACATTTTATGGCTGCGCGCTGGTCAGGCAATTCGAGAGTCTGGGCATTTACTCGCTGAACAGTGCACAGGCCATCAGCCAGTCGCGCGACAAACTGTTTTCACTGCAACATCTGCTGCAACACGGTTTGCCGATTCCCACGACCGGTTTTGCAGACAGCCCTCTGGACACTGATGACCTGATTGATATGGTGAATGGCGCGCCTCTGGTGGTAAAACTGCTGGAAGGCCCTCATCATCGCGGAGTTGTGCTGGCCGAATCCCGCAGCGCAGGTGAAAGTCTGATCAATGCATTCCGGTCTCTTCAGGCGAACCTGCTGGTCCAGGAGTTCATCAAAGAGGCTGAGGGCCGTTCGCTGCGATTGTTGGTTGTTGATAACAAGGTGGTCAGTGCTGTGGAAAGGCACGCTGCCCCAGGGCACTTCCGCAGTCATCGCCAGGAGGGTAACCGGGTCACTACCACCAGGTTATCTGTTGATGAACGCAAGCTTGCTCTGCGCGCGGTTAAAGTGATGGGCCTGAAAGTTGCCGGCGTTGATATCATCCGCTCGCGCAAAGGCCCCTTGCTGCTGGACGTGAACAGCTCTCCGTCACTTGGAGATATGGAAGACGCCAGCGGCAAAGACCTGGCCGGCGCACTGATCAGCATGGTTGAAAAGCAGTTGGGTTGGAATCGACGCCTGGCAGCGCCAGTTGACACTCATTTTGAAACACCGGCAGCGGGATGATGCCATGCCAGAAGCAAGCACCATACAACTCAGCTTCCGAAAAGCCGAGATCGAGGAAATGGACTGGGCCTATCTGTTGTTCAAAGATGGCTTGCAGCAATACATTGCCCAGACCTGGGGCTGGAATGAACTTTTTCAGCGCCATAGCTTTCTTGCCAATCTGCCCGCTTCAAGTTTTGTGATTGTTACGCTTGATCAACTGGATGTTGGCGGGTACTGCCTGAAGAACAAAACTGATCACGTTTATCTGGAAGTGCTGCTGATCAGCACAGCCATGCAGCGCAAGGGCATTGGTTCCCAGGTCATGCAATTGTTGATCAATCAGGCTGAAAACCAGAACATGCCCATTCGCCTGAGCGTGCTGCGCAACAATCCGGCGCATCAGTTTTACCGACGGCTCGGATTTGAAGTGATTGCCGAGGACAGTTTCCGTTACGAAATGTCCCTGCCACGTTAAACGTGCCAGGCGTACCGGATAATCAGAACAGCGATAACAACTCTGCCGTTTTTTGTTGCATCAGTGCTGTATCCGCCCGTGATTCAACGTTAAGTCGCACCACCGGCTCCGTGTTGGACATGCGCAGATTAAATCGCCAGTTGTCAAAGTCCATACTCAGCCCGTCAGTGTAATCAATCAGCAGCGCATCATCGCTGTAGATGGCTTCGACCTTTTTGATCAGCGCCGCGGCGTCCTGCACAGTGCGGTTGATTTCACCGCTGGCCGGAAATGCTGCCATGCGCTCGGCGACCAATGCAGACAGCGGTTTGCCTGTCTTGCAAATCATTTCTGCCACCAGCAACCACGGAATCATGCCACTGTCGCAGTAAGCAAAGTCCCTGAAATAATGGTGGGCACTCATTTCGCCACCGTACACAGCATCTTCGAGACGCATGCGTTCCTTGATAAAGGCATGCCCGGTTTTGCACTGAATTGCGCGCCCCCCAAACTCCTCACAGACGGCCTGGGTATTCCAGGTCAGGCGCGGATCGTGAATGATGGCTGCGGCAGGGTTACGCTCCAGGAAACTTTGCGCCAGCAATCCGACAATGTAGTAACCCTCAATGAAGTAACCTGTTTCGTCAAAAAAGAAACATCGGTCAAAATCGCCATCCCATGCAATCCCGATATCAGCATGATGGGCCTTGATAGCTTCAATGCTGGGGGCACGGTTTTCCTCAAGCAAAGGGTTAGGCACACCGTTTGGGAAATGACCGTCAGCCTGATGATGTACCCTGATAAACTCGAACGGCAGATAGGCTGCAAGCGCATCGGCAACCATGCCAGCGCCGCCATTACCGGCATTGATTACCAGCTTCAACGGCTTCAGTACACTCAGATTGATATAGGTAAGCAAGTGCTGGACATACGCGGGCCGCGTGTCCTGATGACTTAAGGTTCCCTGCCGCGCACTGGTCGGGAACTCACCCGCCTCAGCCATGGCTCGGATATCATTAAGCCCCGTATCACCGCTGATGGGACGCGACTGCTCGCGCACCAGCTTCATACCGTTATAGTCCTGCGGGTTGTGACTGGCGGTCACCACAATACCGCCGTCGGCTTTCAGGTACGAGGTTGCAAAATAAACCTCCTCGGTTCCACACAAACCAATATCGATGACATCAGCGCCACCATCCATCAATCCGCGGCTGAGCGCATCACAAAGAGACGGGCTACTGAGTCGGATATCGTGACCTACTACCATCGTTCGGGACTTCAGATACATCGCGGTGGCTCGCCCGATGCGATATGCAATCTCTTCGTTAAGCTGATCAGGAACGCGGCCGCGGATGTCGTAGGCCTTGAAACAGGTAATTGGCATGATCATGGCTGTTGGCTCACTTGCGCTTGTAAATGTGCTGAAATGCGTGATGGGTTGCGTCTATAAACCCTTCAACTGATCCGCAGTCAAATCGACGGCCCTTGAATTTGTATCCGAGCACGCGACCATAGCTTGCCTGCGTCATCAACGCATCTGTGATTTGCAGCTCACCATTTCGTCCTGGCGGTGTGACACGCAGAATGTCAAAAATGTCAGGTGTCAGAATGTATCGACCAATGATCGCCAGGTTGGATGGCGCGTCCGCCGGATCCGGCTTTTCAACCATCTGCCTCACTCTGTAGACACCAGGGGCCTCTTCGACGCCGCCGATCACACCGTATTTGGATGTCTCATCACGTGGCACTTCTTCGATCGCCACAATGCTGCAACGATACTTCTGGTACAACTTGACCATCTGCAAGAGCACCGGATCTTCCCCCGCATCGGTGACGCAATAGTCATCTGCAAGCAACACAGCAAATGGCTCGTTACCGATCAGCGTTTCACCCGTGAGGATAGCGTGCCCCAGACCTTTCATCTCAACCTGGCGCGTGTATGAAAATGTACACACGTTAATCAGATGCCGGATATCTTTCAGCGCTGCCTCTTTGGAGGTCCCGGCTATCTGATGTTCAAGTTCATAACTGATATCAAAATGATCTTCAATAGCGCGCTTGCCGCGCCCCGTCACAATTGCCATTCCGCTGATACCAGCCGCCAGCGCCTCTTCAACCCCGTACTGAATCAAGGGCTTGTTGACCAGTGGCAACATCTCTTTGGGCATGGACTTGGTGGCTGGAAGAAACCGTGTGCCGTATCCGGCTGCGGGGAAAAGACACTTTCTGATCATCTCGCACTTACTCCTGCTCGCATTTGGAACTCCATTCTTTTGCTTTATCAGACAGGTGTTGGGACCCGTCCATAGACATCATCAAATCGCACAATATCATCTTCACCAAGATAGCTTCCTGTCTGTACTTCAATCAACTCAACCCATTCATTTGTGTTGTTCTGCAAGCGGTGACGACTGCCTAGCGGAATAAATGTTGATTGGTTGGCGTACAGATCAAAGACTTTCTCATCACAGGTCACCGTTGCCACACCCTGAATCACCACCCAGTGCTCCGCTCTTTTATGGTGCATCTGTAGCGACAAGGACGCACCCGGGCGCACACGGATGCGCTTGACCTGATATCCGGGGCCGGTGGCCAGCGACTGGTACGATCCCCATGGACGGTAAACAAGCGTATGTAATGCCGCTTCCGGTCTGGCCAGCTTTTCCAGCCACTGCACGACCTTTTTGACATCCTGTACCTGATTTTTGTCCGCCACCAACACCGCGTCGGCAGTTTCAACAATAACTGCATTGTGCATGCCAACAGCGACCACTAGACGGGAATCGGCGCGGACATAACTGTCGCTGACATTTATGACATGCGTATCACCACGCAACACATTATTGTCGGCATCTTTTTCAGTGCTGATATCCCACAACGAATTCCAGGCGCCCAGATCGTTCCACGCAGCGTCCATAGGCACTACAACTGCGTTGGCGGTCTTCTCCATGACCGCATAGTCGATTGAGATAGCCGGGCACGCAGCGAACATTGCGGCATCGATGCGCATGAAGTCTCCATCCTTACGGGCGCTGTTACAGGCCTTGACGCATTGTTCAGCAACGTCAGGCGCATGCTGGCGAACTTCACTCAGCCAACTGTCGCGCTCCAGCAGAAACATGCCGCTGTTCCACTCATAGTCACCTTGTTGCAGATACTGCTGCGCAACAGCTAATTCAGGCTTCTCAACAAACCGCTGCACCCTGAACGCCGCCTGCGTATCCGCACTGACAGCTGCGCCGCGCTGAATGTAGCCATAGCCGGTCTCTGCATACGACGGACGAATTCCAAAGGTCACCATGGCGCCCGTGCTGGCGTGTCGGGCCGCCTCCTTGATGCAGGTATGAAACGCGTCCACGTCTCTGATTACATGATCTGCCGGCAGCACCAGCATCAGCAAGGGTTCATCTGCCGCACGTGCGCTCACTGACGCCAGATGGCTGATGAGCCCAGCTGCCAGCGTCAGCGCCGGCGCTGTGTTGCGACCCATCGGCTCCAGAATGATGATTGCGTCGGATACACCAAGCTGTCGCAACTGTTCGGCCACTAGAAAGCGGTGTTCTTCATGACAAATAATCACCGGCGCTGCGAGATCAGGAAGCCCTTTAAGACGCCGCAACGTTGCCTGGAACAGAGTGATCTCTGCGCCAGACGATGGCTTTGCCTTGTTAGTCAGCTTGTTCGATGCTTCAGGCATCGCCATAAATTGTTTCGGGCTGAGTTGCCGGGAGAGCGGCCACAACCTGGAACCGGTGCCGCCTGCAAGAATAACGGGAATTAACATATGTCTACCTTGTTTTCAGGAGCGCCAAGTCTAGCGCAGAACCTCGACGGCTTACAGATGCTTCCCAAACAGTGGCCAGTCGCTAACGCCCGCTCTGGCAAAATAGATCGATTATTTTGCTTTGGCGGGATAAACTTGTGCCCTTTGTTAAATCAAGGTGTTGTTTCCACTTATGAATACAGGATTTACACCCAAGAGCTCCTATAACAAGGACGAACTGATTGACTGTGGTTATGGCCGCATGTTTGGCCCGGGCAACGCCAAGTTACCTGTCGGCAACATGTTGATGCTGGACAGGATAATCGAAATCAACGACCACGGCGGAGAGTATGGCAAGGGCCAGATCATCGCGGAATTGGACATCAGGCCCGATCTGTGGTTTTTTGCATGCCATTTCCCGGATGACCCGGTTATGCCAGGCTGTCTTGGGCTGGATGCCATGTGGCAACTGGTCGGCTTCTATCTGGGATGGCGCGGCAATCTGGGCAAAGGTCGCGCACTGGGTGCAGGGGAAGTCAAATTCAGCGGAGAAATTCTGCCAACTGCCAGCAAAGTTACCTACGAAATATCGCTCAGCCGCATCATTGAGCGAAAACTGGTCATGGGCATTGCAGACGGCACCGTGGCAGTTGATGGAAAGATAATCTACACCACCAAAGGCCTCAAAGTAGGCCTGTTTACGCCTGAAAGTCGATTCTGATTCAGGGCAATAAACTGACTCGGGACGCATTGGATAACTGATCGAGGTATTTTATGAGACGTGTTGTGGTGACCGGCATTGGTATTGTGTCCTGCATTGGCAACGACAAACAAACCGTACTCGAATCGTTGAAAGAAGGCCGCAGCGGCATCAGTTACAACCCGGTTTATGAGGAAATGGGCCTGCGCGCTCATATCTCTGGCAGAGTCAACATCAGCTTTGAAGATCACATAGACCGCAAACATCTTCGCTTTATGGGTGATGCAGCCGCTTACGGATACATTGCCATGGATCAGGCCATTAAAGATGCCGGTCTCACGGATGACGATGTCTCCAACGACAGAACTGGCATCATCATGGGTGCCGGCGGATCATCCTCAGCAGATCAGGTAGAAGCTGCTGACATCCTGCGCACCAAAGGTATCCGCAAAATCGGCCCGTACCGCGTACCACGAACGATGGGCAGCACGGTCTCCGCCTGCCTGGCGACTCCTTTTAAAATCCGTGGCGTCAATTATTCAATTTCATCCGCCTGCGCGACCAGCGCACATTGCATCGGCAACGCCGTTGAATTGATTCAACTGGGCAAGCAGGATGTGGTGTTTGCGGGCGGTGGTGAATCAGAACACTGGACGCTCACCAACCTGTTTGATGCCATGGGAGCACTGACCACCACTCATAACCACGAGCCGACTGTGGCGTCACGCCCATTCGACGTCAGCCGTGATGGATTTGTGATTGCCGGCGGCGGAGCGGTGCTGGTTGTTGAGGCACTTGACCACGCATTGGCCCGCGGCGCCAAAATTTATGCCGAAATCACCGGGTACGGCGCAACATCGGACGGGTATGACATGGTGGCACCCTCGGGCGAAGGCGCCGTGCGCTGCATGAAAATGGCGCTGGCCACAACATCAGGCAAGCCCGTGGACTACCTGAATACCCACGGCACCAGTACACCCGTGGGTGATGTCACCGAACTTGGTGCGGTGAGGACAGTTTTTGGTGGCAAGTCGCCGATTATCACGTCGACCAAATCTCTGACCGGCCACTCGCTTGGTGCAACCGGGGCTCAGGAAGCCATTTACAGCCTGCTGATGATGGAAAATAATTTTGTCAGTGCATCCGCCAATGTCACGGAACTTGTGCCTGAAGCAGAGGGTCTGAACATTGCGACCAAACGCCTTGATGACGTCAGAATTGACTGCATCATGTCCAACAGCTTCGGATTTGGCGGAACCAATGCAACACTGGTCTTTGAGCGTTATCAGCCATAAAACACTGGCAAGTGCCCCGCCGGCAACATTTGTCGGCGTGATCTTGTTTTGCCTCAGCCTGATGTCCGGGCCGATACAGGCACAAACCCCACTCCTGGGGACTCCTTCCGCACTCGGCTCATCGGCGCAAAGCCCGTTTTCGCAGCAACCGGCGTTTCTTGAGGTTGATCAGGCTTTTGCCTTTTTTATCAGCCTCGATGGGCCGGACACCCTCAGCGTGCACTGGACGATCGCGCCCGGATATTATCTTTATGCTGATAAATTCAACTTCTCGATCAGTGACCCCGAAGCATTAACAACCGCCCTGATCCCGGTCTTGCCCGCAGGTGTAAAACACCAAGATGAGTTTTTTGGCGAAGTCACTGTTTACTTCGGCCAGGCCCGTGCTGTACTGAGATTACCGGATGCCAGTGCTGAGCAATTCACCCTGGCGGTCGGTTTTCAGGGTTGCGCGGAAGCAGGTCTGTGTTACCCCCCCACTCGACGCAGTGTCGACATCACCCGGTAAAACACCCGGCTGCACGCATCAACAATAGAAAACATCAGAGAAAAGCCATAATTCAGTGGTGAAAAGCCGAGAAAAATCTGACAAAATGCCAACTCATTGAGCACACCATCCGAATGTCGGACCAAAACACACATGGCTACCCTACTCGTCTTGCATGGCCCGAACCTGAACTTGTTGGGCACCCGCGAGCCACAGGTCTACGGCAAAGAAACGTTGGATGATATCAACAGACGCCTGGCCGACACCTGTCAGGCAGCAGGACACCAACTGCTGCATCTGCAAAGCAATGCCGAGTATGAACTGATTGATCGCATTCACGATGCCCGCCATAAAGGCGTCCACTTTATTGTGTTTAATCCCGGCGCCTTTACACATACCAGCATCGCACTGCGCGACGCACTTCTGGCGGTGAGCATTCCGTTTATCGAGGTTCATGTGTCAAATGTGTACAAGCGGGAACCTTTCCGGCACCACTCATACTTCTCAGATATTGCTGCAGGCACCATCACTGGCCTGGGCTCTCAAGGCTACGATCTTGCGCTTCAGGCAGCACTGACACGAATTTCAAACCAACAATAATTCCGCTACGACGTTAAACACCGATAAAAGAGACCACGTTATGGATATCAGAAAAGTCAAAAAACTCATCGAACTGCTTGAGTCTTCCGATATTGCAGAAATTGAGATCAAGGAAGGGGAAGAAGCGGTGCGTATCAGCCGCGCCAGCAAAGTTGTGCAACAGCCCATTCAGTACCAGAGCGCGCCGATGATGGCAGCGCCAGCGCCCGCCGCCGTTGCCGCCGCACCCGCACCCGCTCCGGCTGCACCCGCAGCAGATACCGATGCCGGACGTAAAATTCGCGGAAATGTGGTGAAATCGCCGATGGTTGGTACGTTCTACCGCGCGCCCTCTCCGTCCTCACCGGCGTTTGTTGAAGTTGGACAGCACATCAAAGTGGGCGATGTGATCGGCATCATCGAAGCCATGAAAATGATGAATCAGATTGAAGCAGATCATTCTGGCGTGGTTGAAGCCATTCTGGCCCAGGACGGCGAGCCCGTTGAATTTGACCAGGCTCTGGTCACTATTGTTTAAGGGATCACGCTCATGCTGGAAAAAGTCCTGATCGCCAACCGTGGCGAAATCGCATTGCGAATCCTGCGCGCCTGCAAGGAACTCGGCATCAAAACCGTGGCCGTGCACTCCAGCGCAGACCGTGATCTGATGCATGTCCGGTTAGCAGATGAATCTGTGTGTATCGGCCCTGCCAGCGCCGCAAAAAGTTACCTTAACGTGCCCGCGATCATCGCGGCCACAGAGGTCACCGATGCGGTTGCCATCCATCCCGGTTATGGTTTTCTGTCAGAAAATGCTGACTTTGCTGATCAGGTTGAGCGTAGCGGCTTCATTTTTATCGGACCACGTGCTGAAACCATCCGCCTGATGGGCGACAAAGTCTCTGCGATTAACGCGATGAAGTCGGCCGGGGTGCCCACGGTTCCGGGCTCTGATGGTCCGCTTGATGACAATGCCGAACGCACGCTGGCCGTGGCAAAACGCATTGGTTATCCGGTGATTATCAAAGCCGCCGCCGGTGGCGGTGGCCGCGGCATGCGCGTAGTTCACAGCGAAGCGGCATTGCTGAAATCCATTTATGTCACGCAATCCGAAGCAAAAGCTGCGTTTGGCAACGATACGGTGTATCTGGAAAAATTCCTGGAGAACCCGCGGCATGTTGAAATTCAGGTGCTCGGTGACGGTCTTGGTAACGCCATTTATCTGGGCGACCGTGATTGCTCAATGCAACGCCGGCATCAAAAAGTGCTGGAAGAGGCACCCGCACCGGATATTCCCGACGACATTCGCAACCAGGTCGCCGAAACCTGCATCAAAGCCTGCAAGCAGATGAAGTACCGCGGCGCCGGCACGCTGGAGTTCCTGTATCAGGACAAACAGTTTTATTTTATCGAAATGAACACTCGTGTTCAGGTCGAGCACCCGGTCACCGAAATGGTCACTGGCATCGATATCGTAAAGGAGCAACTCAGAATCGCCAGCGGGATACCGCTCAGCATCCGCCAGGAAGACGTCAAGATCAAAGGCCACGCCATTGAATGCCGTATCAACGCAGAAGATCCTGTGTCCTTTATGCCATGTCCCGGAAAAATCAATCTCTTCCATGCCCCCGGTGGTAATGGCATACGGGTTGACTCCCACATTTACAGCGGCTACACCGTACCGCCGCACTATGATTCACTTATCGGCAAACTGATCAGTTATGGCAGTACACGTGATGAAGCGTTGACCCGCATGCAGAATGCGCTGGAAGAACTGCTGATTGACGGTATCCGCACCAACACGCCTTTGCACAAAGACATTCTGCGTGATCCGAACTTCCGCAAAGGCGGCACCAACATCCACTATCTGGAGCACATGCTGGCCGGCGCTCACGGCAAAAACAGCTGAGTGAGCTAACACATGCCGTGGTTACAGATTAATGCCCGAATCACTGACACCGAGGCTGCAGCGATGGAACAACTGTTCCAGTCACTGGGCGCGGTGTCGGTGACGCTTCAGGACGCCGAGGATGTGGCGGTATTTCAATTGGATCCGGGAACAACGCCGTTGTGGCAGAACATGCAGTTAAATGCCTTGTTTGAAGCCAACGCCCCGTTGAAAGCTATCGTAAAACGTATCGTGAACGGTTCACGCCTGACCGAGCAGGATCTGGAAATCGAAGAGATTGCCGATCAGGATTGGGAACGCGCGTGGATGGACGACTTTAAACCCATTTGTTTTGGCAAACGCCTGTGGGTATGCCCCAGCTGGCTGCAACCACCCGAACCCGATGCCGTCAACCTGATGCTGGATCCCGGCCTGGCGTTTGGCTCGGGAACACACCCGACCACAGCATTGTGTCTGGAGTGGCTGGACGGCTGCGATGTGGCGGGCAAGTCAGTTATCGATTACGGCTGCGGATCAGGCATTCTGGCGATTGCGGCAATATTACTGGGCGCTGATAAGGCGATTGGCGTAGACAATGACCCTCAGGCCATCATCGCCACACGTAACAATCGTGAAATGAACGGGGTCGCTGCTGAAAAGCTGACGGTGTTTATGCCCGGGGAACAGCATCAACCGGCCGATATCGTGTTAGCCAACATCCTGTCCGGCCCGCTTGAGGAACTGACACCGGTGCTTACCAACCTGACCAAACCGGGTGGCAAACTGATTCTGTCGGGCGTTTTGTCAGAACAAACGGCATCACTTATTCGGTCATACCAACCCTGGTTTGAACTGGAGCCCCCGGTCATTCGCGAGCAATGGGTTCGCATCACCGGCACGCGACATCTGAATAGCCATGTGGACGATACTGGAATCCAGCAACGATAAAACTGCGCAACTGCCGCAGTTTGATGAACCTCTGATGCTTGGAGTACCGCCGCCTGCGCAGCGATCCTGGCTGGCAGCGATGGCGTGGTTGCTCCTGATGGCAGTTTTGTCGGCTGGTCTTATCACTCAACTGGTTATCTACAACAAAGACAAGGTGTTGCGCGATTCACGCGTCAGAGATTTGTTAACCGAACTGTGTGCTCGAGTAGCTTGCGAGCTGCCTGTGGTGCGCGACCCGGATCAACTCCGCAGTACGTTCATTGATGTGTCTCCACACCCTGATTATGAATCCATGCTGCTTGTCCGGTTTGGCATCTTTAATGCCGCACTGTTTGCGCAGCCACACCCATCCGTTGACCTGTCATTCAGTAATACTCAGCAACAGGCGGTCGCTGGCCGACGCTTTTATCCGGGTCATTATCTGGATGCCTCACTGCTGCCGCGGCTAACAATTCCTGCGGGGTCTGAGATTCAGGGTACTCTTGAAATTCTTGACCCTGGACCAGAAGCGGTCAACTACACAATCGAGTTTGTTTATGAGCGAAACTGATCAAACCTCCGGACATCTTCGCAATCTGCATGGATTGGCTGATATCAAGCCCTTCCGTCTCGGCAAACACCTGCTGGAGCGACCGATCTTGCTGGCGCCGATGGTGGGCGTCAGTGATGTGCCGTTTCGCGAAGTGTGTCTGCAACAGGGGGCCACACTTACCATCGCTGAAATGTTGCCCGCAGATACGGCCATGTGGAAATCCGAAAAAAACCGCCTCAGACTCAGGCGTACTGCGGCGTGTGGCCCGGAAATTGTGCAGATAGCCGGTTTTGACCCCACGATGATGGCCGAAGCCGCTCGCCTGAATGCTGACATGGGCGCTGAAGTCATTGATATCAATATGGGTTGTCCGGCGAAAAAAGTCTTAAAAAAGGCGGCTGGGTCAGCGCTGATGCGGGATCCCGAACTGGTTGAACAAATACTGCGTGCCGTGGTGCAGGCTGTTGATATTCCTGTGACACTCAAAATGCGCACCGGTTGGTGCCGAGCACAAAAAAACGGTGTCGACATTGCCCGCATCGCTGAAGACTGCGGCATTCGCATGATCAGTGTTCATGGCAGAACCCGCGAGTGTCGCTTTGTTGGTGATGTTGAATACGACACGATCGCCGCGATCAAACAAAGTGTCGGCATCCCGGTGATTGCAAACGGTGATATTGATTCACCCGAAAAAGCGGTACAGGTACTCAGGCATACGGGGGCGGATGGACTGATGATAGGCCGTGCCGCTCAGGGCAAACCGTGGATATTCAGAGAAATCCGTCAATACCTCGAGCAGGGCGACCACGCGAAGCCGCCATCCGCGAGTGAAATCAGCATTCTGATGCAGGACCATATTCGTGCGCTGCACGCATTTTATGGCGATTTCCGCGGTACACTCTTTGCCCGCAAACATATTGACTGGTACAGTAAAGCGCTACCGGGTGGCGAGTTATTAAAGTCTGAATTTATGCAGGCAGACTGTGTCGCGGATCAACAGGATATTTTGCAAAACTGGCATCGTGCACACCTGTCTTTACTGTCTGCGGTATCAGCACAAACCCTTCAAAAAAACCAACACAGAGATTTGTCTGTCCCAGCATGAAAAAAGCAACCTTGAAGAGCGACCTTTTTAAGGAACCCGCGGCGAGTAAGGGCAAAACAACAGCCATGACAGACCCTGCATCTAACCAGACTCTGCGTCAGTGTGTCGGGCGTGCGATGGAAAAGTATTTTGACGACCTAGGCGATGCTCAGTTGACACATAATCTTTATGAGCTGGTACTCAGTGAAGTGGAGGCTCCGTTAATGGAAGCTGTACTCAAACACACCGATGGCAACCAAAGCGAGGCGGCTACCATGCTGGGTTTGAACCGTGGTACCCTACGGAAAAAGATGAAACAGTACGGCCTGTTGTGATGTTTGTCTGTCATCAACACGCCGTCACATTGACCTCAGACGCATTACCCACCTTTTAAACTGCAACCACTTACTTTAACTGCATCTACTACTATGTCTTCAGATCAAATTGCTGTCATTCGCCGCGCATTGCTGAGTGTGTCGGACAAGTCCGGTATTGTGGAATTCGCCCGCTCACTGCAAAGCGCCGGCGTCGAAATTTTATCGACAGGCGGTACTTACCGCCTCTTGCAAGATAACAACATTCCGGCCATCGAAATTGCTGACTACACGGGCTTTCCGGAGATGATGGATGGCCGTGTCAAAACCCTGCACCCCAAAGTGCATGGCGGAATTCTTGCACGCCGTCAGATTGATGCAGACGTTATGCAGGCTCATAACATTCCACCCATTGATCTGGTGGTGGTTAACCTGTATCCGTTTGAAGCAACGGTCGCCAAACCAGGTTGCGATCTGCCAACAGCGATCGAGAATATCGATATCGGCGGCCCCACGATGTTGCGCGCGGCGGCCAAGAACAACGCCTGGGTCGCCGTAGTGGTTAATCCTGCCGACTATGATCACATTCTCAGCGAAATGAAGATCCATGGAGGCGGACTCACACAGGCCACTCGCTTTGATCTGGCAGTACGCACTTATGAACATACCGCTGCTTATGACGGCGCCATTGCCAATTACCTTGGCAAGATCGTTTCCGGCAGCGAATTCCCGCGCAGCTTCTCCAGCCAGTTTCACAAAAAGCAGGACCTGCGTTATGGCGAAAACCCGCATCAGAACGCAGCGTTTTATGTTGAAAAACACCCACAGGAAGCCAGTATCAGCACTGCAACACAACTTCAGGGCAAAGAGCTCTCCTACAACAATATCGCTGACACGGATGCAGCACTGGAATGCGTGAAGAGTTTCAACGAGCCGGCCTGTGTGATTGTTAAACACGCTAATCCCTGCGGCGTTGCCATTGCCGGCTCCATACAAGAAGCCTACCAGCTGGCATTTCAGACCGACCCGACGTCAGCCTTTGGCGGCATCATTGCGTTTAACCGCGAACTGGATACTGCTACTGCACAGAAGATTGTTGATCAGCAGTTCAGCGAAGTGATTATTGCGCCGACTGTCTCCAGCGAGGCTTTACGGGTCTTCGCCGGCAAGCCCAATGTGCGTGTGCTGGCCTGCGGTCAATGGCCTGCCAAACCGCTGGCCGCCTGGGATTACAAACGTATCAATGGCGGCCTGCTGGTGCAGGACAGAGATATTCATCAAATCAGCCGCAACGATCTGACCGTGGTCAGCAAACGCCAGCCCAGTGAACAGGAGTTGGCTGATCTGATGTTTGCATGGACCGTTGCACAGTTTGTGAAATCCAATGCCATTGTGTACTGCAAAAACCTGCAAACGATCGGCATTGGTGCCGGCCAGATGAGCCGTGTCTACAGTGCCCGAATTGCAGGCATCAAGGCAGCTGATGAGAATCTGGTTGTTGAAGGTTCTGTGATGGCATCTGATGCGTTTTTCCCCTTCCGTGATGGCATCGATGCCGCCGCCAAAGCCGGCATCAGTGCGGTCATTCAGCCCGGCGGTTCCATGCGTGATGCGGAAGTCATCGCCGCGGCCGATGAAGCCGGCATGGCAATGGTGTTTACCGGTATTCGCCATTTTCGCCATTAAGGATGGGCCACAGAGGAGTGTGTATGAATATTCTGATTTTAGGCAACGGCGGACGTGAACATGCACTGGCCTGGAAACTGGCGCAGTCATCTGGCGTCACCAAGGTTTTTGTTGCCCCTGGCAATGCCGGCAGCGCCACTGAGGCGGGCGTCGAGAACGTCGCGATTGATGCCCTGGATTTCCCGGCATTGGCTGCCTTTGCAAAAAATAATGATGTTGGCCTGACCGTTGTGGGCCCGGAAGCGCCCTTGGTTGCCGGTGTCGTTGATTATTTCAGCGCCCAGGGCTTGCGCGCTTTTGGCCCAAGCAAGGCAGCAGCGCAGCTGGAAGGTTCGAAGGCATTTACCAAAGACTTTCTTGCCAGGCACAACATTCCCACCGCGGCCTATCAGAACTTTACCGATGTAGACGCAGCCATTGCCTATGTCAGACAGCAGGGCACGCCCATCGTGATCAAAGCCGACGGCCTTGCGGCGGGCAAGGGTGTGATTATTCCGCAGACTCAGGAAGAGGCTGAATCAACCATTCGCGACATGTTGTCCGGCAATAAATTTGGTGATGCCGGCAGTCGTGTGGTCATTGAACAATTCCTGCTTGGCGAAGAAGCCAGTTTTATAGTCATGGTGGATGGTGAGCATGTACTCCCGTTTGCAACCTCGCAGGATCACAAGGCGCGTGACGACGGCGACAAAGGACCCAATACCGGTGGCATGGGCGCTTATTCGCCTGCGCCGGTGGTCACCCCCGACATTCACGACCGTGTGATGCAACAGGTGATCATGCCGACCGTGCGCGGCATGGCTGCCGAAGGCAATCCTTACACCGGTTTTCTGTATGCCGGCTTGATGATTGACGACCATGGCAATCCTTTTGTCATCGAATTTAATTGTCGTTTTGGTGACCCGGAAGCGCAACCCGTGATGATGCGTCTGCGATCAGATCTGGCCGATCTGTTTCAGGCTGCCATTGACGGCCGGCTTGATCAGATGCACGCGAAGTGGGACTCCCGCGCCGCAATTGGCGTAGTGCTGGCCGCAGGCGGTTACCCCGATGCTTACGACAAAGGCGCAGTGATCAGCGGACTAGAAAATGCAGCCCTGTCAGGAGCAGGCAAGGTGTTCCATGCTGGCACGGCCATAAAAGACGGCAAGGTGGTCACCAACGGCGGCCGCGTGTTGTGCGCTGTGGCGTTGGGCGATACGGTTACCGATGCACAAAAAGCCGCTTACCGGCTGGCGGAAAACATCCACTGGGATAGAATCTATTACCGTAAAGATATTGGCCACCGGGCAATCGCCCGGGAAACTGCTGGTGACAAGTAACCGGACAAACACTTATGAGCACATCTGATAATCGCGATCACTACAGTCTGGCAGACCGGCTGATCCTGCAACTGGACCAGGCGCTGCATACACTGGTGCCTGGCAGCAGTCACGCACAGCGCCACTCTCCGGGCGCGGGTGCCGTAGACGGCGTGTTATCCGATGCCGAACGTTTGCTGGCCGCCGGGCTGATGCGCATCAATCACACGGGTGAGGTGTGCGCGCAGGCCCTGTATCAGGGACAATCGCTGACAGCACGCCTGCCTGATGTGCGCGATAGCATGAATCATGCAGCAGCTGAAGAAGTTGATCACTTGGCCTGGTGTGAAACCCGGCTGAAAGAGCTCGGCAGCCGCCCAAGCCTGCTGAACCCGACGTTTTACGCCTTGTCGTTTGGTCTGGGTGCGGTCGCTGGCGCTGTAGGCGACAAGTGGAGCCTGGGGTTTGTGGGTGAAACTGAAAAACAGGTGTGTGAGCATCTGCAAGACCATCTGCAGCAGTTACCAGCACACGACCAAAAGAGCCGCGCAATTATTCAACAGATGATTATTGATGAACAAAAACATGGTGACAGTGCCATGGCAGCCGGTGGTGCCGACCTGCCATTGCCCATCACCGCCGGCATGAAACTGATGGCCGGGGTCATGAAAACCCTGACCAAACGGGTCTGAGGAATACTGGTGTCCCACCTTCCCCGCCTGCTGCGTATCCTGTCGGTCTGCGCCAGATACCGCCTTGACCAGATCAGCCCTCTGACCGCCAATGCCTGGTCGTTACGACTGCTGATGGCCACAATAGGCGTGTTTACAGGCAGCAGAACTCGCGACCTGACACCTCCGCAGCGTCTTAGAGAAGCACTGCAAGACCTTGGCCCGATCTATATCAAATTTGGTCAGTTGTTATCGACCCGCCGCGATTTTCTGCCTCCGGATATCAGTGACGAGCTGCAGCACCTTCAGGATCGTGTCCCGGGATTCACTTCGCCCACGGTGTTTGAGGTGGTCGAAAAAGCGCTGGGCACGCCCTGGCAACACAGCTTCCGTGACATCAAAGCACAATCGCTGGCATCAGCCTCGATCGCCCAGGTGCATGAAGCTCACCTGGTCAGCGGCGAAGAAGTGGTCATCAAAATCCTGCGACCCGGCATTGAAGTCACCATTCGCGAAGACATCAACGTGCTTAAATGGGTAGCGCGGATGGTCGAACGTTATCTGCCCGATGGCCGGCGCCTGAAACCTCGTGAAGTCATCAACGATTACGAACACATTATTCTCGGCGAGTTGAATCTGCTCTCCGAAGGTGCCAACACCACGCTGCTGCGCCGCAATTTTGAGAACTCACCCAAACTGTATGTCCCCAAGGTCTACTGGAATGTGACCCGCGATGGCATGCTGGTGACCGAGCGTATCCGCGGCATCCCGGTGTCCGATATTGCTGCCCTGAACGCGCATGGCGTGAATCTGAAACAGCTGGCCGAGACCGGCGTCGGCATCTTTTTTACGCAAGTGTTTGAGCACAGCTTTTTTCATGCCGACATGCATCCCGGCAATATCTTTGTGGATCCCTCCAATCCGCAGTTTCCTCAGTACATTGCGATCGACTGCGCCATCATCGGCTCGTTAAGTCGCGACGACCAACAGTATCTGGCGCGCAATCTGCTGGCGATATTCAAGCGCGATTACCGCAAAGTTGCCGAGCTGCATGTCGAATGTGGGTGGGTACCCAAAAATACCAACGTTGTTGAATTTGAGGCGGCCATGCGCACCGTTTGTGAACCCATCTTTGAAAAGCCACTCAAGGACATCTCCTTCGGTTACCTGCTGGTGCAACTGTTCCGCACTGCCGGGCGCTTTAACATGGAAGTTCAACCATCATTGGTGCTGCTGCAAAAGACTCTGCTGAACGTTGAAGGCCTGGGCCGTCAGCTATACCCTGAACTGGATCTGTGGCAGACTGCATTGCCATTTCTGGAGAACTGGAGCCGGCGCCGCATGCAGCCCTCCTATCTGTGGAAGGCTCTGAAGGATAACGTTCCGGATTGGGTTGAGCAGTTTCCACAGTTGCCACAACTGGTGCTCAACAGCCTGAATCAGCACCAGCAATTACAAGACATTGATGACACGCTGCAGGCAGCACTCTTGCAGCAACGGCTGCGCGACAAACGTCACCGCAAACAGCAGCGACAGCTGCTGCTTGTTATTCTGTTGATCACCGCGACCAGCAGCTTTTTGTATTTCACATCGTGAAAGAGCATACTGAAGACATGAATAACACTAGCTGGCTGGATCAGGTCAAATGGAACAATGAAGGCTTGGTGCCGGTCGTAACCCAAGACGTGCACAGCCTGCGCCTGCTGACACACGCGTGGATTAACCGCGAAGCCCTGGCGCTGACTCAGGCCGAGGGGCGCGCCGTGTATTGGTCGCGCTCACGGCAGAAAATCTGGCGCAAAGGAGAAGAGTCCGGTAACGTGCAGCGCATCCACCGGATACTGCTGGATTGTGATGGCGATACGGTGTGTTATCTGGTCGAGCAGGCTGGTGGCATCGCCTGTCATACAGGCAGGGTAAGCTGTTTTTATCAGCAACTGTCTGAGGGCAACGATGGCATGTGCTGGTCTCTGACAGATGCCGTCATTAAAGATCCGGCCGACATGTACAAAAATCTTGGCCATTAAGAACCAAGGACAGAAGTCAGTAACCCATGACAAACGCAACAGAATCAACAGATAACGTGCTTCATCAACTGGCATTGTTGCTGGAAGCGCGAAAACAGGCCGATACCAGCAGCTCCTATGTGGCGAGTCTGCATCAGAAAGGTCTGAACAAGATTCTCGAAAAAGTGGGCGAAGAGGCGGTAGAAACCATTTTAGCTGCGCGTGACGTGGAAGGCGGCGCTGATGTGCAGACCGTCATCAGCGAGACCGCAGACTTATGGTTTCACAGCATGGTGATGCTCAGTCATCTCGGGCTTAGCCACGAGCTGGTATTGGAAGAACTCAGAAAGCGTTTTAACATGTCCGGACTCGCCGAAAAGGCATCCAGACCAGCAAAGTAACTATTAATCAGCCTGGGCCATGTGAGAAGTCATGTGAGTGGCAGGCATTCGGAGGAAGTATGGGAATCGGTGGCATCAGTATCTGGCAGTTACTTATCATCGCACTGATTATAGTGTTGCTGTTTGGTACCAAAAAACTGCGTACGCTGGGCAGTGACCTCGGTGGAGCCCTGAAAGGTTTCAAGCAGGCCGTCAAAGATGACGACAAAGACAGCAAAAATGATCCTGATCAGCTCGCTGACGAGAGCGATGGTGTCAGTGTCAGCGCTCGCACTGAGAAAACACAGGACAAATAACAACAATGTTCGATATCAGTTTCATCGAGCTATTGGTTGTGTTTGTCGTCGCTCTGCTGGTGCTTGGACCCGAAAAATTGCCCGGCGCTGTGCGCACCGGAGCATTGTGGATAGGCCGTGCCAAACGCAGTTTCGGTAAGGTCAAAGCTGAGATCGAGCAGCAGATTAACGCCGACGATATCAGGCGCCAGCTCCATAATGAATCGATTTTGGCGGACATCGACAAGGCGCGCAAAAATGCCGACCAGTTGCTCAAAGATACCCGCAAAGAGTTGGATAAAACCCAGAATGGCATCAATAGCGCGGTGAGCTCTGCAATAGCAGCGCCCGCCTCAGTGCCTGTTGTGACCAGCAGCGCAGTGGAGGGCATACCAACATTCAAGGCCGAGGTGGCCATGGATGGACCTCCGTTAGTTGCAGAGACCATCGCAGCTGAGCCTGTTGCAGAATTACCAGTGACGGAAAAAAAGCCCGTGCAGGACTTCTACAACAGCCCGCCCACAGGGGTGGTTTCTATCAAAAATGGCAAATTGACCGCCGCCGTTACAAACCCGCCAGCCGCTGAACACGCTGACGGCAATAAGGACTGATAACCGTTGAAAACGCCTGATGCAAGCCCCGACAACCGCCCGGAACTGACCCTTGTTGGTCACCTGGTGGAGCTGCGCGATCGCATCCTGAAGTGCGTTGTAGCCTTGCTGCTGGTGTTTTTGGGGTTGATCTACTTTGCCAATGATATCTACGCGTTTGTTGCTCATCCGCTGACGTCAGTATTGCCGCCTGATACCAGCATGATTGCAATTGATCCGACCTCACCGTTCTTCACACCTTTCAAGCTGACATTTTACGCCGCAATTTTTGTCTGTGCCCCTTATATTCTTTTTCAGGTCTGGGCATTTATTGCACCGGGTCTGTATGTCAATGAAAAGTCGCTGGCCATCCCCCTGTTTGTTTCCAGCGTAGTGCTTTTTTACGCAGGTATGGCCTTTGCGTACTACGTACTGTTTGGCATCGTGTTCAGTTTTTTTGTGTCGGTTGCACCGGAAGGTATCGCCGTTGCACCTGACATTGCCAGCTACCTGAGTTTTGTATTAAAAATATTTTTTGCGTTTGGTTTTGCTTTCGAAATTCCGATTGCGGTGTTTCTGATGATCTGGTCAGGCATGGTTGAAGTGCAATCCCTTGAAGGCAAACGCCCTTACATCATCGTCGGTTGTTTTGTTGTCGGCATGCTGTTAACGCCGCCGGATCCTTTCAGTCAGATTATTATGGCTGTGCCCATGTGGATGCTTTTTGAGGTGGGTGTCTATTGCGGCAAGATTTACATGCGCAAGAAGCAGGAACGTGAACTGGCAGAGCAGTCACAGCAATCGTGATAATCAGCGTCAGGCTCGCAGACTAAACGTCACCGGGCCGTCGTTCTCCAGCAGTATCTTCATGTCTGCACCAAACTGGCCAGTGACAACATTCGAGTAGCTTGCCTGAAGCCAGCGCACCAACTCATGGTAAAGCACCTCGGCTTCTGCAGGGGGCATGGCAGAGGTAAAACTTGGCCGCAACCCTCGCCCGGTATCGGCGGCGAGCGTGAACTGTGACACCAGCATAATCTGCCCGCTGATGGCGCTGACACTCAGATTCATGCGACCTTCAAGGTCCGCAAAAACCCGATAATCCAGCACCTTTTGCAGTAGTTTTTCACCCTGGGCGCGGGTGTCACTCTTTTCAATTCCCAGCAGCACGACCAATCCTTTGTCGATAACCGCATGCTGCATTCCACCAATGGAAAGTCGGGCATAATTAACGCGTTGAATCAGAGCGATCATTGCGGCCTCCGGAATAAATTATCACGGCCGGCGCACGCAGCCTGTGCAGCGGGAAAATCGGCTGCAGATCTTTCGATCTGCCGAGATCGTCCCCGCTGTAAACGGCTGCCGTCTGCAGTTTAAGATTAACGCGCAGCTGAACCACGGCTGGCTCGTTTTCGGTCGCTTTCTGTCAGATTCTTTTTACGAATACGGATGCTCAGCGGTGTAATCTCAACCAACTCGTCTTCGTCGATGAATTCCATCGCCTGTTCCAAGGTATGTTTGGTCGGCGGCGTCAGTACGATGTTTTCGTCAGTACCGGATGCGCGCACGTTGGTCAGTTGTTTACCTTTGATCGGGTTCACCACCAGATCATTGTCGCGGCTGTGAAGGCCAATAATCATGCCTTCATACACCTCGATGTTCGGCTCAATAAACAGTCGGCCACGCTCCTGTAACATCCACAGGGAATAACCTAGCGCCTTGCCGGTCACCATAGACACCAGCACGCCGTTTTTACGGGCTGCCAGTTCGCCCTGCTTGACTGCGCCGTAATGATCAAACACATGGTTCATCATGCCGGTGCCAGATGTCATACTCATAAACATGGAGCGGAAACCAATCAATCCGCGTGTCGGGATTTCAAAAGTCAGGCGTACACGTCCTTTACCATCGGGCAACATATCCTGCATTTCAGCTCGACGCAGGCCAAGCTCTTCAATGATCGCACCCTGATGCTCATCGTTGCAGTCAATCACCAGTACTTCATAGGGTTCCTGCATGACACCATCAACTTCTTTCATGATGACTTCAGGGCGGGAGACGGCCAGCTCAAAACCTTCGCGGCGCATGGACTCAATCAGCACCGACAAATGTAATTCGCCACGACCCGATACTTTATATTTATCTGCTGACTCACCCGGTTCAACCCGCAGCGCAACGTTGTGTATCAATTCACGCTCAAGTCTGTCTTTGAGATTGCGGGTCGTTACATACTTGCCCTCTCGTCCGGCAAACGGTGAATCATTAACCTGGAAGGTCATGCTGATGGTTGGCTGGTCAACCGTCAGCGGGGGCATGGCTTCGATATGCTCGGGATCGCAGATGGTGTCGGAGATATGCAACTTGTCGATACCAGTGATACAGATAATTTCACCGGCAGTGGCTTCCGGCACATCGATGCGCTCCAGCCCCAGATGACTCTTCACCTGCAGAATTTTGCCTTTACGCTGATTGCCCTCAACGTCAACAATCACCACCTGCATGTTTGGTTTGGCGATACCACCGGTCACACGGCCGATCCCAATAACGCCGACATAACTGTTGTAGTCCAGAGCACTGATCTGCATGCGGAAAGGTGCGTCGATGTTGACGGGTGGTGGTGGTACAAACTTGATAATGGTGTCGAACAACGGATCCATGTTGTCGCTCATGGCATCGGCTTCAAGACCCGCGATACCGTTCAGTGCCGAGGCGTAGACCACCGGAAAATCCAGTTGTTCATCCGTGGCACCCAGACGGTCAAACAGATCAAAAACTTCACCAAGTACCCAGTCAGGACGCGCGCCGGGGCGATCGATTTTGTTGATAACCACAATGGGATGCAGGCCCTGCGCAAAGGCTTTTTGAGTCACAAACCGGGTTTGTGGCATCGGTCCGTCAACGGCGTCAACCAGCAGCAGCACGCTGTCAACCATCGACATTACCCGCTCGACTTCACCACCAAAGTCTGCGTGCCCTGGCGTATCAACGATATTGATGTGGTAACCGTTCCAGTTAATAGCGGTATTTTTGGCAAGAATTGTAATGCCGCGCTCTTTCTCCTGATCATTGGAGTCCATGACTCGCTCAATGGCGCCTCCTCGGGTGTTCAGCGTGCCAGAGAGGTTCAGCAGTTTATCAACCAGTGTAGTCTTGCCATGGTCAACGTGGGCGATAATGGCGATGTTGCGGATTTTTTCAATCACGGAAAAGAACCTGTAAATTAGAAAATTGCTGCGACGCTTGGACGCAGATGGATCATGCAGATCACTTACAAAAATGGCGGCAGAGTATACAACGGACTGCAGGGGCTTGTCAGTCAACTATTTATGACAACGTTGCGCACCAATGTGGCGCTCGGTCAGCGCTGGCGCAAATGGATGCTCCCGCTGCCGTTTGCAGCGCACAGCAAAAGTGCGCCCCTTCAACTGCCAGAACACTGCCAGCAATACCTCCGAGGCTGCCTGGCCCAGATCAACAAACGGCAGCTTTTGCACCGGCATCACCAGACTGATGCCAGGTGTGCGCAGCAAAACGTCTAACACCTGTTGCTCCAGTATTTTGTTGTCATCCGGGGTTTGCACTTCCAGAATGTCCCAATCACCAGTTACACTGATCTCGCTATTAAGTCGCCTGAGTATGATTCTCAGGTTGCGACGCAGAACCTGAATCAGACGATGTCTGACCGGGCGGGTTTTGATGGTGATTTCGGGGAAAAACCTGATCAGGTAATGCATTAAAACCTCTGCGGCAAGTCTCGCACCATAATAGGGCTTGACCATAGCCTTTGCACTTTAATGGTGCGTTTTGTTGGCGCCGAATAAAACAAGCGTCTGATATATCAAGCTCTTGCGTGGCCATTCTGGTGGCACACAATTTGCTAAACATTCTGGACTAGGGAACTGAGCGGCCGCGACGATAGAGCGCCGACTGCCCGTCTTGTTGAGCGCAGATTGTTGCAGCATTTATAACCCGTGGTTGACGCCGCTAAAAAAAATCCGGCGCAGTCACTTTATTTCTCGATCGAACGGAGGATCAGGAATGTCTAAAACTTTAGAAATGATCAAAGAACACAACGCTAAGTGGGTAGACCTCCGTTTTACGGATACCAAGGGAAAAGAACAGCACGTGACTTTCCCGGTCTCTAAAGTCAACGAAAGCTTTCTGGAAGGCGTCATGTTTGACGGCTCATCCGTTGCTGGCTGGAAAGGCATCAACGAGTCAGACATGATTCTGCGCCCGGACGACAGCACTGCTGTACTTGACCCGTTTGCTGACGAGATCCAGGTGAACCTGCGTTGCGACATCATCGAGCCACGCACCATGCAAGGATACAACCGCGATCCACGCTCTGTGGCACGTCGCGCTGAAGAGTATCTGAAATCTACCGGCATCGCAGACAAGGCGTTCTTCGGACCGGAAAACGAATTTTTTGTGTTTGATGACATCAAGTGGCACGTTGGCATGGACCGCTCTTTCTTCCAGATCGGCAGTGACGAAGCAGCGTGGTCAAGCGATAAGAAAATTGAAGGTGGCAACATGGGTCACCGTAACCGCGTCAAGGGCGGTTACTTCCCGGTTCCCCCGGTGGATGCACTGCACGACCTGCGTGGCGCCATGTGCGACACCATGACCTCTATGGGCATCGACGTTGAACTGCACCACCACGAAGTAGCTAATGCCGGACAGTGTGAGATTGGCGCAAAATTCAATACGCTGGTAGCCAAGGCTGACGAAGTACAGATTCTCAAGTACTGCATCCTGAGCACTGCACACGCCTACGGCAAAACCGCAACCTTTATGCCCAAGCCACTGGTTGGCGATAACGGTTCAGGCATGCACGTTCATATGTCTCTGTCCAAAGATGGCAAAAACACGTTTGCAGGCGACGGCTACGCCGGTCTGTCTGATACGGCTCTTTACTATATTGGCGGCATCATCAAACACGCGAAGACACTAAACGCTTTTGGTAACGCGTCCACCAACTCGTACAAGCGTCTGGTCAAAGGTTTTGAAGCTCCAACGCTGCTGGCCTACTCTTCACGCAACCGTTCTGCTTCCATTCGTATTCCGTACATTCTGGGCGGCAACCCACGCGCTATCCGTATCGAAGTACGTTTTGGTGACAACACTGCGAACCCTTACCTGTACTTTGCCGCACTGTTGATGGCAGGTCTGGACGGTATTCAGAACAAGATTCACCCCGGCGATCCGGCGTCCAAAGACCTGTATGACCTAGAGCCAGAAGAAGAAGCGCTGATTCCAAAGGTATGCTACTCACTGGACGAAGCACTGGACAATCTGGATGCCAACCGTGACTTCTTGAAGAAAGGTGGTGTGTTCTGCGACGACCTGATCGATGCGTACATCGAACTGAAGCGTCAGGATTGCACGCGTCTGAACATGTCTACGCACCCCGTAGAGTTCGACATGTATTACAGCCTGTAACAGCCAGCCGTTAAACGCTGTAAAAAAAATCGCCTGTCCGGGCAATCCGGCAGGCGATTTTTGTTGGCCCTCTAATAAACAATTCTGGCATCGAGCACTATTTTGGTGCATTGTGTCTTATGCGTGACTGAATCAGGTGCGCCGCCCATCCTGACGATCACAGTGCAAACCCCAAAAGCCATTGAACCCGCTCAATTTCGGACTCTGCACAAACAGCCTCATCATGGTTTGGAACTTGCATGTATCTGCTGATCATCCGGATTGGCAGTGACAAACCCCGGACTCGTTTGTTTCTGGAACCAGCAAAAACCATGTTTGATAGCAGCAACCCAAAACTATGCAGGCGACTACTGGACAGCATGTCCACCGCCGTACTATTGCTGGATACGGAGTTACGCTTACAGTACATCAATCTGGCGGCAGAAAGCCTGTTGGCGGTCAGTGGTCGGCAGCTGCAAAACGTTTTTATCGGAGATATTTTTGTTAATGCAGAGCAGGACGTGCAAGACATCCGGCAGGCGCTGGCCTTGCAGCATAGTTTTACCAAACGCAAAGCCCAGCTGCAGTTAAGCAGCGGGCGCATGCTGCAGGGGGATTACACGGTCACGCCCCTGCTTGACTTTAAAGACGTGTCCATCCTCATCGAAGTACAGGGCACTAACTATGCAGAGCGCATCAGTCGCGATGAGAACATGATTTCCACCCACGAAACCACGCGCGAGCTGGTTCGCGGCTTGGCACATGAAATCAAGAATCCGCTCGGTGGTATTCGCGGCGCCGCGCAGTTGCTGGCTGCTGAACTGCCCAATTCAGAGCTGACCGACTATACCAACGTCATTATTGAAGAAGCGGACCGCCTGCATAAACTGGTAGACCGGCTGGTGGGATCACGAAAGCCCATGGAGTTCCGCAAACTCAATATCCATGAAGTGCTGGAACGAGTCCGCAACCTGATCGAAGCAGAGGTACGCGACCGGGATATCAGCGTTGAGCGTGACTATGACCCCAGTATTCCAGAGCTTTTTGGTGATTCTGAACAGCTCATACAGGCGGTCCTGAATATTGTTCGCAATGCCGTACAGGCGTTGGAAAGCCCGCATGTCAAACACCGTTCAGGCCTGATTGAGCTTAAGACACGCATCATGCGCAATATCACCATCGGAACTGTTTTCCACAAACTGGTGACCCGCATTGAAGTTGTCGACAACGGGCCAGGCGTTCCGCCTGAACTGATCGACAGTATCTTTTTCCCGATGATCAGTGGTCGCGCTGAAGGAACCGGCCTGGGATTGTCCATCGCGCACTCCATTATCAATCAGCACAAAGGCATCATTGAGTGCAAGAGCCAGCCGGGCCAGACCCGGTTTACCATTTATCTACCAGTGTTGAGCCAAACACCGGCGCCCAACCTGTTTAACTCCGGTGAGACAGGTAAATAGCGTAAACAGAGTATAGAAACCATGAGCAAACATAATACGGTCTGGGTTCTGGATGATGACAAGTCGATTCGTTGGGTGCTGGAGAAGTCACTCAGCCGATCAGGTCTGCACACTCAAAGCTTTGAGAATGGTGATGATCTGTTGCACCGGCTGGAGAAAGAACGGCCTGATGCCATCATCAGTGATATCCGCATGCCCGGCATCAATGGTTTGGATCTGCTATCGACCGTTCATGAGCGATTCCCGCAACTGCCGGTGATTATCATGACCGCGCACTCGGACCTCGACAGTGCGGTGTCTTCCTACAGCCGCGGTGCGTTTGAATACCTGCCCAAGCCGTTTGACATTGAAGAGGCCGTGGCAATGACACAGCGTGCATTGGAACATGCGCGCGAGCAGGACATTGAAATCCCTTCTCCGGTCATTGAAAACGGCAAAGAAATTATCGGTGAAGCACCGGCCATGCAGGAAGTTTTCCGGGCGATCGGCCGGCTCTCGCAGTCCAACATCACGGTGCTTATCAACGGCGAATCCGGTACCGGTAAAGAGTTGGTGGCGCACGCGCTGCACAAACACAGCCCTCGTCGCGAACGCCAGTTCATCGCCCTGAACGTTGCTGCCATTCCCAAAGATCTGATCGAGTCAGAGTTGTTTGGTCATGAAAAGGGTTCTTTCACCGGCGCCACCGCTCACCGCACCGGCCGTTTTGAACAAGCCAATGGTGGCACCCTGTTCCTTGACGAAATTGGTGATATGCCCGCTGACACACAGACCCGACTGTTGCGCGTTTTGTCAGACGGCGAGTTCTACAGGGTTGGCGGCACAACACCGATAAAAGTCGACGTGCGCATTATTGCCGCAACTCACCAGAACCTGGAAAAACTGGTTGCTCAGCACTTGTTCCGCGAAGACCTTTTCCATCGCCTGAATGTGATCCGTATCCACATCCCGCGCCTTCGCGACCGCCGTGAAGATATTCCAAGACTGGCCCGTCACTTTCTGGCCAAAGCAGCTGAAGAACTTGATGTGGAATGCAAAGTCCTGCGCCCGGAAACCGAAAAGTACATCACAGGCCTCAATTGGCCCGGCAACGTCCGGCAACTGGAGAATTTTTGTCGCTGGATTACTGTCATGGCATCCAGCCGGGAAGTGCGGGTGGATGACCTGCCGCCAGAACTGATGGAGCATCAGGCTCAGAACAGCAGCGCTCGCGACTGGACCCAATTGCTGGATGAATGGGCGGATCAGGAGCTCAATCTGGGTCACAAAGGCATTCTGGAACAAGCGACACCGGAATTTGAGCGCACCATGATTCACGTGGCGCTTAAACACACCCTTGGCCGTCGTCGCGATGCCGCTTTGCTACTGGGCTGGGGCAGAAATACCTTGACCCGCAAAATCAAGGAGTTAGGCATCGATGATGGTCATTCAGATGCCGATGATAACGACGACTGATCTCTGCCACACATCATGACAAAGCTCAGGTTGAAAAATACCTGAGCGCAACCTATATTTGCCGCACCACATTACACGGTCACCCGCAACAGGTGGTCTGTTAACTCGCGATGGGCAAATAACAATATGATTGAAATCAGTCACATCACCAGAAAATTTGAACACTTCATTGCCGTAGACGATCTGAGTTTCACGGTCGCAGAAGGCGAAGTGCTGGGCTTTCTTGGTCCTAACGGTGCCGGCAAGTCGACCACCATGAAAATCATCACCGGATTTTTGGCGCCCAGCTCGGGGCGCGTCAGCATTGATGGTCACGATATCGCTGAAGACCCGATGGCTGCCAAAGCACTGATCGGTTATCTCCCCGAAGGCGCGCCCAGCTACCCGGACATGAGTGTGATCAGTTTCCTGGAGTTTATCGCTGACATCCGCGGGCTGAGCGGCGCACACAAACAGCAACGCATTGAAAAGGTCATCAATGATGTCGAGCTGTCCAGTGTCTGTCATCAGACCATCGAGACGCTGTCCAAAGGTTTCAAACGTCGGGTCGGTCTGGCGCAAGCCATTTTGCATGATCCCAAAGTATTGATTCTCGACGAACCCACCGACGGACTTGACCCCAACCAGAAACACCAGGTTCGCAATCTGATCCGCAATCTTGCCAAAGACAAAATAGTGATAGTGTCCACTCACATCCTTGAGGAAGTCAGCGCAGTCTGTACACGTGCCATTATCATTAACAAGGGTCGCATCGTAGCGGACGCTGCGCCAGCCGAACTTGAGGCAGCCGCCCCTGCAGAATTTATCATTGAGAGTCAGGCGTCACCGGGCAAACTGGAAGCCTTCTTCCGTAGCGTGACCACTGCGGGAGCACAATAATCATGGGAAAAACCGGCATCATTTTTAAACGTGAGCTGTACGCGTACTTCAGCACCCCACTCGCCTATGTTTTTATAGTGATCTTCCTGGTGATGAATGGCATTTTCACCTTTGATCTGGGCGGCTTTTTTATCCGCGGACAGGCTGATCTGCAACCGTTTTTCAGCTTCCACCCCTGGTTATACCTGTTTATGATCCCGGCGCTTGCCATGGGGCTGTGGGCAGATGAACGCAAATCCGGCACCATAGAATTACTGATGACACTGCCAATACGCCTTCGCGATGCGGTGCTGGGCAAGTTTCTGGCGGCATGGGTACTGAGCGGCATCGCCCTGCTGCTGACGTTTCCGATCTGGATCACGGTTAACTATCTGGGCTCTCCCGATAATGGGGTGATACTGGCGGCCTACATTGGCAGCTGGCTGATGGCGGGTGGTTTTCTTGCAATCGGCTCCTGCATGTCGGCACTCACCCGTAACGCGGTGATTGCGTTCATTCTGACCGTGGCAATCTGTTTTGTGTTTGTTTCATCAGGATCCCCGATTGTGCTCAACGCATTCTCGGGCTGGGCGCCACAGATACTATTGGATGCCATCGCAACGCTGAGCTTTCTGACGCATTTTGATGCCATCAACAAGGGTGTACTGGATATCCGCGACCTGCTGTTTTTTGCGGCAGTGATTGCAGCCTGGCTGTTGGCGACCGCCATTGTTATTGAAATCAAGAAAGCAAACTAGGAGCTGGCCATGAATAAAAAAGCATTATTTTCAAATGCCGGGCTCGCATTAACCGCTGCTGGCCTGCTGGTGGCAGTACTGATTATCAGCCTGTTGCCCCGTATCCGCATCGACCTGACGCAAGACAGCCTTTATACCCTCAGTGATGCAACACGCGATATTGTCGCTAATCTTGATCGGCCAATAGAGCTGACATTTTTTTACTCTGAAGAGTCGGTAACCGAGGTTCCGCAGGTCCGCGCCTATGGCTTGCGGGTGCAGGAAATGCTGCGCGAAATGGTGATCGCCAGCAATGGCAATCTCAGTTTCGAGATCGTTGATCCGGCGCCGTTTTCTGAAGAAGAAGATCAGGCAACCGCTTACGGTATTCAGGCCGTCCCTCTGGCAGCAGGTCGGGAAGCGGTTTATTTTGGCGTGGTAGCGACCGATCCTGCCACACAAACGGATACCGATGCCGGCGTTTATCAGGCAATCCCGCTGGTTCGCCCCGATCAGGAAGAGTTTCTGGAGTATGAGTTTGCGCGTCTGATCACACGCACACTGGATCCAGATCCTACTGTTATCGGACTGCTGACCTCTCTGGACATTGACGGCGGCTTTAACCCCGTTGTCCAACAACCTACGCGCGCCTGGGCGGTCATGGATACCGTGCGCTACATGTACGACGTGCAACGCGTAGAAAGCACGGCAGAAAGCATTGACAGCAGCATTGACGCTCTGTTGATTGTGCATCCGCAGTCGCTGCCCGCCCAGACCCTCTATGCCATCGATCAGTTTGTGATGCGCGGTGGCCGTGCATTGATTTTTGTTGACCCCAACTCGGATACACAAACACAGATCGCGGTAAACAGCGGCGAGTTCCGCGACTCCATGAGCTCAGATCTGCCGGGGCTGCTACAGGCCTGGGGTGTACAGTATGACCCGACTCAGGTCGTGACAGACCAGGAACGCGCCTTATATGTGACGCTGCAACCCGGTGAGAGACCCGTGGCCCACCTCGGCATGATGGGGGTGCAGCGTGAAGGTTTTGCCAACGATATTGTCAGCGGTCAATTGCAGGTGATGAATATGTCATCAGCGGGCGCGCTGTCAGAAATAGAAGGCAGTACCACCACGTTTGAGCCGCTGATTCAGACCAGCAACACCACGATGATGATGGGTACGGCGTTTTTCAGTGAAATGGGCGACCCGACTCTTTTGCTCGATGAATTTGTATCTGAGGATCAGGCCCGCTTCCTTGCAGCCAGAGTATCGGGACGCTCTGCATCGGCATTCCCCGATGGCCCCCCGCAGCCGGATGATGCCGCAGATGCTGAGACACCTGTCCCCGATGATCACCTCAGTGAGTCACTGGGTGACATTGGTGTCATTGTGATTGCGGACTCCGACGTGCTTGCGGACAGAATGTGGGCACAGTCTCAGCAAGTGTTGGGACAACGGGTCATCAATGCGTTTGCAAGCAACGGTGATTTTGTCATCAATGCGCTGGACAATCTCAGTGGCAGCACTGCGTTGATTAACATCCGCAGCCGCGGGCGTTATGCTCGACCGTTCACCCGAGTCATCGATCTGCAGCGTGCAGCCGATGAGCGTTTACGCGCTGAGGAAACCAATCTGCTGCAACGCCTGTCAGAAACAGAACAACAACTGACGGCATTAAACCAGAATAATGGCGGCACCATCAGTCCTGAGCAGAACGCAGAGATTGAGCGTTTTATCCAGGTACAGATGGACACACGCCGCGCGCTGCGAGACGTACAATTTCAGCTAAACGCCGAAATCGACAGCCTGGGAACTACCTTGAAGTTTATAAACACCGCGCTTATACCGGGATTACTGGTGATTGCGGCGCTGGGTATTGCGTGGATGCGCAGTCGCCGGCGCAGGCTGGCGGTGCGTCGTTAAACCAACGGAGAGGAAACGCCGGACTATCACGCCGAGCTATCACACCGGACTTAACCGGTTATCGGCAGATACACAGTGACCCGGGTTCCCTTTCCCGGCTCACTGTCGATATCCAGACGACCGTTATGTGCCCTTGCAATCAGGTTACACAGATATAAACCCAGACCAAAGCCGCCAGTGTTGCGCTGGCGGGCGCTGTCGACCCGATAAAAGGGTTCACGAACGTGTTTGAGGTGTTCCTCCGAGATACCCTCACCCTGATCAGTCACGCTGAGCTCAGCCTCGGATTCCGTAAAACTCACTTTAATGGTAATCGGGCGGTTCTGACCGTGACGCATGGCATTGTTGACAATATTGGCCAACAACAAGCGAATGCGCAGTTTGTCGATATGCATGGCCCTGTCATGCTCAGGCATGTCGAGCAGCAAACCACCGTCATACTCCTGATACTGCTGTGACAACATCCCGATGTAGTCAGCAAAATCCACATCATCCTGTATCAATGCCGAGTGTTGTGTACTCAGGCGCTCGGCTTCAATCAGGTCGGAAATCAGCAGATCAATTTCATTGATATCATCGCGCAAGTTCTCGCGCAGCGCGCTGTCTTCCATAAACTCAAGTTGCAGTTTGGCACGGGTAACCGGCGTACGCAGCTCATGACTGATCGCCAACAGCAGCTGACGTTTGGCTTCCAGCATGGACTGCAGCGAATCTGCCATGTGGTTGACACTGGCGGTCAATTCACCGAGCTCGTCGGTACGGGTCACTTGTACCCGGTAACTGAGATCGCCCGCACATATTCTTTCTGCACCCTGGCGTAGCCTGCGCACCGGATCCATCAGCCTGCGCACCAGCCAATAGTTGGAGAACAGAATAAAAAATGCAAAACCAAGACCGATGTACACTACGACATAATCATAGTTACTGAGCGATGGCGCCTTTCGGTTCAGAAAATATTCATAACCGCCACGCGCCACACGGATCACCTGTTCATTGCCGACCGCCATCATCTGCGCCTCATCGGACAACGTGCGCACAAACACCGCACTAAAGATGTCCAGATCAGACTGGTCATCCGATTGCCAGTTGATGTGAGGGCTACGGATAATGATTGTCAGCGACAGATCGCGCGCAAGATCTTCTGCGCGCTGCAAATCAGGCGGAATGCCAATCGCATCGACGAGCAAACGCACATTATCGAGATAAAACACAGGTAGCGGATTCAGACGTTCACGCCGCCAGTTCTGATCAATTTGTCGCAGCGATAAGGAGATCACTATCAAGAACAGAATTACGGTGACACTAAAAATCAGAAACAATCTGAGGAATAACGACTGAGGACGGCTGACCGGGGGCGCCTGATCCAGCGAACTCATCGCAGCTTGCCAACAAAGGTATAACCGCGCCCCCAGACGGTTTTAATAAATCGCGGGGTTTTGGAGGTGTCATCCAACTTGTGGCGCAAACGACTCACCAGCGTATCAACGGCGCGTGAGAACAGCTCCGCATCGATACCGCGCAGACGATTCATCAACTCGTCACGAGTAAAGGTCTTGTTGGGCGACTGAATAAACAACACCAGTAATTCGTATTCCATGGTGGTCAACTCGATCAGCGTGCCATCCAGATGGACGGTACGCCGCGCAGTATCAACATCAAGGCCTTCAATCAGCGGCAAATCACTGACCACACGATTATCATCACTGGCACGACGTAATATATTGGTAATGCGTGCCACCAGTTCCCGTGGCTCAAAGGGCTTGGGCAGATAATCATCAGCACCCAGTTCCAGACCCACAATACGGTCGGTGACCTCGTGATGCGCCGTTAACATCATGATGGGTAACTGGCCAAAAATTGCAGACTTGGCACGGATCTCACGACAGATTTCAAAACCGTCTTTTTCCGGCAGCATCACATCCAGTATCAACAAATCCGGTTTTGAGCGTTTGAGCAACTCAAAGCCTTTGCTGGGCGTGTGTGCGACGGTGACCTTCATGTCGTAACGGTCCAGATACTGCGTCAGCAGCTGGCCAAGTTTTTCGTCGTCATCAATAATCAGGATCTGTTTCATGCGCCGGAGTGTACGAATTTGCCTGAGATAAATCAATCAGGTCACTGAGTCTGGCGTATAATGCCGGCCTTTGTCCGGCAACCAACTCAATAGAATCTGCATGATCAGTCTAAACAATGCGCGCCTGATGCGCGGTGAACATGTGCTGCTCGAAGGTGCCAGTCTGACCCTCCATAAGGGCCAGAAGGCTGGCATTATCGGGCGTAATGGCAGTGGTAAAACCAGTTTGTTTGCCTGTCTGACCGAGCAGATCGGTCTTGATGCCGGTGACATTCAGATGCCGGAAGATCTGCGCTGTGCGTGGATGAAACAGGAAACTGCCGGCTCGGCACGCTCAGCGCTGGATCATGTTATTGATGGCGATGAGCGTTTCCGCGAAATTGAAGCGCTGTTGCAAAAGGCTGAGGACGATCACGATGGTCACGCCATCGCGCGGCTACATGCTGAACTCGACAAAATCGACGGTTACAGCATCACTGTGCGTGCCGAGCAACTGCTGGCGGGGCTTGGTTTTATTCCAGAAAGTTTTGCAAACCCGGTGTCATCCTTCTCCGGAGGCTGGCGGGTCAGATTAAATCTTGCCGCTGCATTGATGGCACCATCGGATCTGCTATTGCTTGACGAACCTACCAACCACCTCGATCTGGAAGCCACTCTGTGGCTGGAGCAGTGGCTGATACGTTATCCCGGTACGCTGATGCTTATCTCGCATGACAGAAGCTTCCTTGACAAGGTCATAGATCACGTCATCAGTTTTGAGTACAAAAATCTGTTTTTATATCGCGGCAATTTCACCTCGTATGAAATCCAGCGCGCGGAACGTATGGCGCAGCAACAGGCGGCGCTTGAGAAACAACAGCGCCGCAAAGCAGAGATTGAGGACTTTGTGCGCCGCTTCCGTGCCAAGGCCAGCAAGGCCCGACAAGCACAAAGCCGGCTGAAAGAATTGCAGCGCATGCAAGACATTGCGCCCGCTCATATTGACTCACCATTCCGGTTTGAGTTTTTTGTGCCGGAAAAATCTTCTGACGATTTGATGAGTATAAAAAAAGCCGAGGTTGGTTTCACCGACGCTCTCATCAAAAACGTCGCACTGAAACTGCATGGCAACAGCCGTATTGGCCTGCTCGGATTTAACGGCGCAGGCAAATCTACCTTGTTAAAAACCATCGCCGGGCAGATGACGTTTTTGTCCGGCGACATCGTCAGCTCCAAACACCTCAAGGTGGGTTACTTTGCCCAGCATCAGGTTGACGTCATGGACATGCAGGCCAGTCCGATGCTGATGATGCAACGGCTCGACCCCAAGGTCCGCGAGCAGGAAGTGCGTAATTTTCTGGGCGGATTTGATTTCCGGGGTGACCGGGTATCAGAACCCATCCATAATTTTTCAGGTGGAGAAAAAGCCAGATTGGCGCTGGCTCTGATTGTCTGGCAAAAGCCCAATCTGCTGCTGCTGGATGAACCGACCAACCACCTTGATCTGGAAATGCGTCACGCACTGACGGTAGCCCTGCAAGGGTTTGAAGGTGCCCTGGTGCTGGTGTCACACGACCGCCATCTGATGTCCAATACGGTAGATGAGTTCTATACGGTACATCGCGGACAGTTGTCTGCTTTTGACGGCGATCTGGATGACTATGCGCGCTGGCTGCAGGATCCCGACGGCCTGCGCAACACCAGCACCAGTACTGGCAAGGACAGCAAACCAGCAAGTACCAACATCCAGACCTCCGTCGCAACAGTAGACAAAAAGGATCAGCGCAAACAGGCTGCCGCGCAGCGTGAGCAACTGGCACCACTGCGTCGCGAAATCCGTACGCTGGAGCAGAAAATTGAAAAGCTCTGCGCAGAACTTGCTGCTCTTGAGGAAAAACTGGGTGACGCGACGCTTTATGAAGACAAGCGCCGCAATGACCTGACCGAATTGCTACGCCAGCAAGGTTGTTGCAAGGCTGAGCTTAACCAGTGTGAAGAGAACTGGCTACTTAAAAGCACCGAACTGGAAAGCTTGTCTGAGTGATAAATCAGCGTCGAGACGCCTGCAGTTCAATCCGGTAACGCTGCTGTCGGTTATCGCGTTGTGTTATCACCTCGACCATATCACCGGCCTCGCGGTTTTCCAGCAGGTTCAGCAAATCATCCTCATTAGCAATTGAAGTCCCGTCGATTTCAACAATCACATCACCCAGTACGATGCCGCTGTTGGTTTCCCTTAGACCCCGCATGCCGACCTGCTCAGGACTACCGCCTTCAATCACATCCAGCACAATCACACCATTGATGCCCCAGCGCTGTCGGTAATAATCCGCGTACTGCGGCGGGAACAGACTGATGCCGAGCGTTGGTGTCTGCACCTGACCATACTGAATCAGCTCGGGAACAATTTTTTTAACCGTATTCACCGGGATTGCAAAGCCTATGCCTGAACTGGCACCACTGGGACTGTAAATTGCCGTGTTAACACCCACTAATTGCCCAAGAGAGTTAAGCAGCGGGCCGCCAGAGTTACCTGGATTGATCGCCGCATCGGTCTGAATAACATCGCGGATCTGCCGGCGTGTCACAGAGTTGATTTCTCTGCCCAGCGCACTGACAACACCGACTGTCAGTGTGGTATCCAGGCCAAACGGATTGCCAATCGCAATAACCTTGCGGCCGACTTCCAGCAGGGCAGAATCTCCCAACTCCAGCGGACTGAGTTGTACCTCTGGCGCCTCAATCTGCAACACCGCCAGATCCTTATCCGGCTCCACACCCACGAGTGCGGCGTCCCAGGCACTGCCATCCTGCAGAGTGACTGTCACACGGGAAGCATTCTGAATGACATGAAAATTGGTAACTATGTAGCCGTTGTCATCCCAGACAAATCCGGAACCTGTGCCTTGTGGCACCTCCTGCGGATTGAGGTTAAAAAATGATTGCCGCACCAGGCGCGAATTGGTGATATAGACCACCGATGGGCTGGCACTTTTAAAGACCTCGATATTGTTGGCTTCGTCGTTGGTTGTGAAATTGCGGTAGTCCGGAGCCTGAGCAGTTGCCGTAGACATTGCCAGCAGAGACAGTGTCATTGCTATCACAGGAAAAGCATTTTTAAAAAAAAGCGGGAGATTTACTTCAACCTTTGTGGACATGATAACCCCTGAGCATCTCTCACTGACATCAGACTTAATAGTGGTGATACGCGGCGAGAATTTCAAGAGCGCCTGGATTCTGTAGCAATCCACCAACTTCGAGGGTATATTCTTGGTCTAAATCAGTATTACCTTGTAACCAAGATAACAGCAAAAGAATCGATCTCATTGTTCAACATCATACTTTTTCAACCTGAAATACCTCCGAACACCGGAAACGTTATACGACTGGCAGCCAATACCGGAAGCCGTTTGCATCTCATAGAACCACTTGGTTTTGAAATTGATGAAAAGAGGGTCAAACGTGCGGGTCTGGACTATCATGAAATGAGTCAAGTATTCCGCTGGCCGGATTGGGAGACTTTTTTGCGTCAGACTGATACACAGCGACTGTTTGCGTTCACTACCAAAGCAAAACGCTCGTGCTACGACGCTGAATTTGTGGAGGGTGATAACCTGCTGTTTGGACCGGAAACCCGGGGTCTACCCAAGGAACTGCTGGCAGCACTGCCCACAGAACAAAAGCTGCGACTGCCCATGCAATCAACAAGCAGGAGCCTGAATCTATCAAATACCGTGGCAATTGCCCTGTATGAGGCGCTACGCCAGACTGGATTTACCGCCCTGGCGTAGAAATCACCGGTCAGGCAGGCGCCTGACCCGCCTGCTGAGCTTTTGACTGTGCATAGACCGCGTCAAAATTGACAGGTGCCAGCATTACTGCGGGGAAACTGCCACGCACGACCATGGCATCAATGGTTTCACGCGCATACGGGAACAGAATATTCGGGCAAACGGTTGCCAGTATTCTCTCCAGGTCAGCCTCATTAAAACCGTCACAGGTAAAAATGCCAGCCTGCTGCACTTCGACCAGGAACGCGACGGTCTCTTCCTGTTTGGCTTCAATGGTCATACGCAGAACCACTTCAAACACACCTTCTGCCAGCTTTTGATTGCTGGTATTCAGGTTAAAGGAGATTTTAGGAGCCCACTGGCCACGGAACACGTCCGGGCTCTTGGGGGACTCGAATGAACAGTCCTTCAAATAAATGCGTTGCAGCGCAAACATCGGACCCTGGGGTTGCGCTGCCTGTGCAGCACCGTTCTGATTGTTGTCGTTCTCTGCCATGATCTAACTGTCTCTCTTGCTTTTCTGAGTTGATTAAAAAATGCTTTGTAAAAACCTTGGCGTTGTTGATCAAAGATCAACCCTGAATCACCGGAAGATTCTGGCCGCGCCACTCAGCCATCCCACCCCTCAGGCGCACGACTTCAGTGAAGCCGGCTCCTTCCAGGGTCTTGCAGGCATCACCAGAGTGCTGCCCCATTCTGCATACAACAATCACCGGCCGGGACTTGTATTTCTCCAGTTCCGTCAAGTGACCCGCAAGCTTGCTTGAAGGCATGCCGATCGAATCAACGATGTGACCGGCATCGAATTCCTTTTTATCACGGATATCCAACACCACACCATCTTTTCGGTTAATCAGCATGACCGCTTCCTGCGTACTGACGGATTTTGCACCTGTCTTGGTGAGATAAAACAAAAACGCGGAAAACAAAACCAGCCAGAGACTTGCCAGCATCCAGTTATTGCCAATAAATTCAATAAACTGCGCCATTTTTTGTTCCAGCCCTCACCCAACTTCCTTAGAAATGTGCTCACCTGATTGCGGATGCCTGCCCCGCAATCAATCAGGACGCGAAGTATACACGCCCGCGTCAGGCTTGGGTACACACACTCGACAAGCTCTGGTGAGCCCCCTGATTAACATGGATAATACTGACTTTTGATGAATCAGCGATTGCTTTCGCTCACAGGGAACACTTCACCATGATCAGCTCTGACGCCAAACGCACCGCTTTGTTACTGATTCTGGATGGCTGGGGCTACCGCGAAGAGACAGACTCCAATGCCATTGCCGCCGCCAACACCCCGACCTGGGACGCGCTGTGGCAAACATGCCCACACACGTTGATCTCCACCTCGGGAATGGATGTGGGTTTGCCGGAGGGGCAAATGGGTAATTCAGAAGTTGGCCACATGAACCTCGGAGCGGGGCGTGTGGTTTATCAAAGCCTGACCATGATTGATAAAGAGATCGCGGATGGCGGATTTTTCGCCAACAAACAACTGATCGAAGTGGCCCAACAAGTGGCGAATTCTGGCAAAGCCCTGCATCTGTTTGGTCTGCTGTCGCCTGGCGGCATCCACAGCCATGAGCAGCACATTGTCGCGATGATTCATCTTGCTCAGCAGCAGGGTGTTAAAAAAGTTTATCTGCACGCTTTCCTGGATGGTCGTGACATGCCACCCCGCAGTGCTTTGCCCTCCCTGCAACTGGCTGATTCAACATTGAGACAAGCGGGTGTTGGGCGGGTTGTCTCGGTGATAGGGCGTTATTACGCAATGGATCGCGACAAGCGCTGGGACCGCATGCAGACTGCATATGATCTGATCACCCTTGGCGAAGCCTCCTACCAGGCAGCGTCTGTCGAGCAAGCAGTTCACGATGCGTACGCACGCGGCGAGGATGACGAGTTTGTCAAAGCAACACGTGTCGCTGCGCCAGGAGACGAGGCGGTAACCTTAAACGAAGGCGACAGCGTTGTGTTTATGAACTTCAGGGCAGATCGCGCGCGCCAGCTGACCAATGCCTTCGTAAACCCGGCATTTGATGGTTTTGTACGCAAATCAACACCGGCTTTGCAAAATTTTGTGACATTGACCGAGTATTCAGCTGACCTCAACGCCTTCGTGAAGGTGGCATACGGACCTCAAATGCTTAACAACGGTCTGGGTGAGTATCTGGCCAACCAGCATCGCACGCAGCTGCGCATTGCCGAAACTGAAAAATATGCTCACGTGACATTTTTCTTCAGTGGTGGACGCGAGGAAGCGTTTCCGGGCGAAGACAGAGTACTGATTCAGTCTCCGGCCGTCGCCACCTACGATCTCAAACCGGAAATGAGCGCCTTCGAAGTGACCGACAAACTTGACGCAGCCATCCGCTCGGGAAAATATGACGCCATCATCTGCAATTATGCCAATGGCGACATGGTTGGCCACACCGGCAACTTTGATGCTGCGGTCAAGGCGATTGAGGCCTTGGATGTGTGCCTTGGCCGTCTCGTCAAAGCCATCCGCGACACTCGCGGCCAGTGCCTGATTACCGCCGACCACGGTAACGTTGAACAAATGATGGACCCCAGCACGGGTCAGGCGTTGACGTCACATACCAGCGGACCGGTGCCCTTGGTCTATGTTGGTGATGGCAGCTGGCATTTCACGTCAGCCGGCAGTCTGTCGGACATAGCTCCCACCCTGCTGACGCTGATGGGTATGGATGTCCCGGCCGACATGACCGGGCGTGTTCTGATGTTACCATGAGGGCTGACTGCCTGGGCATCCGTGTACTGATGATAGCGGTACTCGCCAGCCTGCTGGCATTGGCCGTTGACCACAGACCCTTGCACGCCGCCGAGGCGCCCGCTGATGCGTCCCCACAACAACAGTTGCAGGCAGTCACTGAAGCCATCTCTCAAATTGAGCGATGGCTGCAAACCACACGCGCCCAGCGCTCTGTTGAAGAGCGGGCCTTGTTGGAGTCCAGTCAGCAACTCACCGTGCTCCGGCAGCAGATGCAGGCCAATGAACGCCAGTTATCCTCGCTCGAAAGTGAACTTGTCCGACTGACCGCCGAGCAGGATGTGCTGCTCGCAGACAGCGAAGAGCAGCGATCTCAAATTGCCAGTACCCTGTTTGCCAGTTACCTGTCCGGCTCCGACAGCCAGTTAAAACTGCTCCTCAATCAGCAAGATCCGGCGATTGCCAGACGCATGCTGGTGTATTTCGAAGCCTTTAACCAGCAACGGATTGCTCACATTACCCGCTGGCGCGACACCCTGGCAGAGTTGGCAGCAAACCGCGAAACCTTGCTGATGACAACAGAACAATTGACCGCTCTCAATAACAATCTGCAGCAGCAACAACAGGCGCTGGAATCAAAGCAACTCGCGCGCGAAACACTGATCTCTGAATTGACGGCACAGATGAGCGCCCGCGGCAGCGAAATGGAAAACCTGATTGCCGACCAGCTTGAGCTGCAGGCACTGATCAATGAAATTAATGCGGCAGTTATCGATATTCCAGCACCCGACGAGTTGATGCCCTTTGCCGACTCCCGCGGCGACATGCCATGGCCAGCAAGCGGAAGGTTGCTCGCCGCTTATGGCGACGTTTATGGCTTTGGCCAGCTGCGGCGGCATGGCATTGTTATCGCCACCGCGTCGGGTTCACCCGTCAGAGCCATTCATCCGGGGCGGGTTATTTTCTCAGACTGGCTGCGTGGCTCCGGCAACCTGCTGATTGTTGATCATGGCCATGCGTACATCAGCCTATACTCCCACAATCAGCAGCTGTTAAAACAAAGCGGTGACTGGGTCAATCGCGGCGAAGCGCTGGCATTATCCGGTGTGGATGGCAGCACCGGGGAACCAGGACTGTATTTTGAAATTCGCCGTAATAGTGAAACCCTGGATCCGCTTGACTGGTTGGCAACACCCGACTGACATAGCTTGTTAGCAGCAATTGTTGTCGCTTTGCTCCGGAAGCGCCTAGAATGCCGTAACGCGCCTGACTTGCCGCACCGGGCAGAGGTAATAATGGATTCCACACCAATGAATTCCAGACACACAAGTAAACAGATGATTAACACCTTACCGGACCTGACTGCACTGACAATTGCCCTCATCATGAGCACGGCACTGCTGTTCCATGGCAACAGCCATGCCCAGGAACCTGGGCTACAGCAGGCGCAGGGTCAAGGGCCGGAACAAGCATTGCCGTTACAACAGCAAGCGCCAACTGCCCGACCTTTGCCTATTGATGAAGTCCGCCTGTTTGCTGAAGCACTGGAGTCGATCCGCAGTGCTTATGTTCAGGAAATTGACGACAAGACGCTGATTAACTACGCCATTCGCGGCATGCTGGCCGGGCTGGATCCGCACTCCGCCTATCTCAGTGCTGATGATTACAATGTGCTGCAGCAAAACACCGAGGGCGGCTTTGGCGGATTGGGTATCGAGGTGGGCGAAGAAGACGGATACATCAAAGTTGTCACCCCGATTGATGACTCACCCGCCGCTCGGGCCGGCATTATGCCTGGCGACCTGATCGTGGAAATCAACGGACGACCCGTGCGTGATATGTTGGTCAATGATGCTGTTGAGCAATTGCGCGGCGAACCGGGCAGCACGGTGCGTATTACGCTGATGCGTGAAAACGAACCTGAGCCTATTGACCTGACACTGACTCGCGAAGTGATTACCGCGTCCAGCGTTCGACATAACATGCTTGAGCCCGGTTATGCATACCTCAGGATCTCGCAGTTCCGGGTGAATACAGGTGAAGAGACTCTCAAAGCACTTGCTGACATCAAGGCCGACAATGGTCCACTGAAGGGCCTGATACTTGATCTTCGCAACAATCCCGGTGGTGTTCTACAAGCCTCGGTCGAGGTTGCGGACGCGTTTCTCGCAGAAGGACAAATCGTTTATACCGATGGCCGTTTTGCAGATTCAGACAGCAACTTCTACGCAACACCTGAAGACCCCAGCGAAGGTGTTCCGCTGGTGGTGCTGATCAATACTGGCTCCGCCTCCGCAGCTGAAATTGTGGCGGGTGCGCTGCAGGATCATGGTCGGGCGGTCATCATGGGTACCCGCAGTTTTGGAAAGGGCTCAGTACAAACGGTATTGCCACTGAACAATGAGCGCGCCATCAAGCTGACAACCTCGTTGTACTTCACCCCGGATGGTCGCTCAATACAGGCGTTTGGAATTGTGCCGGATATCATGGTAGATGAGGCACTGGTGACACGTGTCACCAATAGACGAGGTGTGTACTCCGAGCGCGATCTTGAGGGACACCTGCCCGGCATAAACGAAGTGAGCACAGAAGAGGAAAATGCAGCACCTACCGTGAACGCCATCACTTCCGCCGAACAGGTTGTAGTCAGTGACTACCAACTCAACGAGGCCTTGAACCTGCTCAAAGGCTGGAACATCATGGAAAGTGGTCGTCAAAGGACCCAGGCAGCACCGTGACACCCGCACGTCCGCAGAAAAACAGAACTAACCGCAAAGGCAAAAATGCGCCCGATAAAGTCAGCTCACCCGTGTCTAAATCCTGGTTGGCCTCAATAACTGCACCCGGCACCTTGAACCTGGTGCTGGGAGGCGTTGTGCTGGTCATGCTGGTGCTGCTGCTAAGCCCCGACAGCAAGTCTGAACCCACGGCGCTGATTGCCACTGAAACCATCACTTCCACTGAAGAGCCTGTGGCGCCGCCAGCAATTGAGCCTCTGGCACTAGCAGAGCCTCTGGCACAAGCAGAGCCCTTGGCAGAAACAGTTTCGTCAACAGACAACAGCTCTGAACCACCAGCACTGGCTGATTTTCAGGATGACCCGGCTGCGTCTTTGCCAACCACCGCCAAACTGGTGCTTATTCTTGATGATATCGGATACAGTGCAGAGGCTGGTTTGCGCGCCATTGATCTGCCGGCACTTATCACCTTTGCGGTGATTCCGCATACGCCGCATGGCAAGGCGCTGGCCGAAGCTGCGCATCGGGCAGGGCGCGAGTTAATGCTGCATGCGCCAATGAGCAATCTTTCGGGCATGGAACTGGGTGAAGGCGGGCTGACCCTGCAACAAAGCGAAAAAGAGTTCCTGCAAGTGCTGACGGCATCGCTAGCGGATATTCCCTATATCAAAGGAGTCAATAATCATACCGGCAGCGAACTGACGGCAGCCGTGCAGCCCATGCAATGGGTGATGCAGGAACTCAAGAAACGCGAACTTTACTTTGTTGACAGCTTGACCACTCGAGACAGTGTTGCCGGCGCAACGGCCGCGCAGTTCATGGTGCCATCACTTCGACGACATGTATTTCTCGATAACATTCAGACGGCAGAAGCCATTGATATTGAGTTCAAGCGTGCGGTTACATTGGCACAAGAGCAGGGTTACGCGGTGGCGATAGGACATCCCTACCCGGAAACCCTGGCTTACCTCGAAACTGCCCTGCCACTGCTGGCGACATCTCAGGTGGAAATTGTGCCCGTGTCAGTGATGCTCGCCCAGCTGGAAGCTGCCGGGCAAACGCCTTCGCACATCAGCACACACAGCAACACAGACTCTGCAGCTACAGCCGCATGGTGATACCGCGCTCAGCCATGTATTGTTTGGCCTCCGGTATGCTGTACTCACCAAAATGAAAAATGCTGGCGGCCAATACTGCATCCGCGCCGCCCTGGAAAACGCCATCAACCAGATGTTGCAGATTACCCACACCACCGGATGCTATCACCGGCACATCAACTGCCTCGCTGATAGCCCTGTTGAGGGCGAGGTCAAATCCGATTTTGGTGCCATCTCTGTCCATGCTGGTCAGCAGAATCTCACCAGCACCGTAATTCACCATTCGTTTAGCCCATGCAATCGCATCCAGCCCGGTTGCTTTGCGCCCGCCATGAGTGAATATCTCCCAGCGCGCGGGTTCGCCCTCGGCACTGACTTTTTTTGCATCGACCGCTACGACAATACACTGTGATCCGAACTTCTCCGCCGCCTGACGCACAAACTCAGGGTTGGTCACTGCGGCGGTATTGATAGACACTTTGTCTGCACCCGCATTAAGCATGGTGCGGATATCCTCCAATGTACGGATGCCACCACCAACTGTTAGCGGAATAAACACCTGTGAAGCGATGGCCTCAACTGTTTTGACGGTTGTTTCACGGCCTTCATGGGAGGCGGTGATATCCAGAAAGGTGATTTCATCAGCACCGGCATCGCTGTAACGACGGGCGATTTCGACCGGGTCGCCGGCATCACGGATATCCAGAAACTTCACTCCCTTGACGACACGTCCCTTGTCGCAATCCAGACAGGGAATTATTCGTTTTGCCAGTGCCATGTCTTGCCCCGTAAATTATTGATACTGATCGCAGACCTGTTGTGCGGCGGCCAGATCGAGTGCGCCTTCATAAATGGCGCGACCGGTAATCGCACCCATGATTCCCGCACCGGTATCCGTGCGCGCCAGTTTCAGCAGCTCTCTAATGTCTTCCATTCGGCTGACACCACCCGACGCAATGACCGGAATACTCGACGCGCGAGCAAGACGCAAAGTTGCTTCCAGATTAATCCCCTGCATCATACCGTCGCGGGCGATGTCGGTATAAATAATCGCCTCCACACCGTCATCTGCAAACTGACGCGCCAGATCAACCACATTGACAGTTGACACTTCCGCCCATCCGTCAGTGGCGACCCAACCGTCTTTGGCATCCAGTCCTACAATGATTCTGCCTGGAAACGCTTTGCAGGCTTCAGCAACAAACGGCGGATGGCGCACAGCCTGTGTGCCAATAATGACGTAACTGACGCCAACATTCAGGTAAGACTCAATCGTTTGTAAATCGCGAATACCGCCACCAATCTGCAGCGGCAAATCCGGATACGCGCGGGCAATGGCCTCCACAATGGCACCATTGACCGGCGCTCCGGCAAATGCACCGTTCAGATCAACCAGATGCAGACGTCGGGCACCCTGCGCCCGCCAATGACCTGCAGTTTTGACCGGATCGTCGGAGAATACGGTGGAGTCTTCCATCCGACCCTGGCGCAAGCGCACACACTGGCCATCCTTCAGATCAATTGCGGGAATCACCAGCATTGTTGTTCCTTAAATTCGTTAAAACCGGATCAGCACCGTCCATCCCAGTCCAGAAAATTGCGCAGCAATTGTAAACCGCAGTGCTGACTTTTTTCCGGGTGAAACTGAACGGCATACAGCGAGTTTTTTGACAAGGCGGCAGCAAACCGATGACCATATTCCGACTCAGCGGCTAACACTTTGATGTCAGCCGGCGCCACAAAGTAGCTGTGTACAAAATAGAAACGACTGCCATCATCGATACCCCGCCAAAGCGGATGGGGTTGGGTTTGATAAACATTATTCCATCCCATGTGTGGCACTTTCAGGCGTTGGCCGGTTTCATTCAGCAGCGTGGCGCTGCCGCCAAACCGCTTGACAGTGCCGGGCAGTAAACCAAGGCATGGCACATGGCCATTTTCCTCACTGGACTGCATCAGCGCCTGCATACCCACACAGATGGCCAATACCGGTTTTCCACATGCCAGTGCGTCACGCACAATAACATCAATGCCCAGTCTGCGAATCTCTGCCATACAATCACGGATCGCACCAACGCCGGGAAACACAATCCGGTCAGCGCTGAGGATGCGACTGGCATCACTGGTGATGTCCACCTGCACATCAGAGCCAACGCTCTCGAGTGCCTTTGACACAGAATGCAGATTGCCCATTCCATAATCAATGACTGCAACTCTATTCATGATCAGAGGATCCTGTGCTGCCTGCGTGTAACATTTTTCAGGCGCAACACATCATTATCTCAAAGGCTGCCTTTGGTGGACGGGATAACATTGGCGCTGCGCGGATCAATTTCCATGGCCATCCGCAATGCCCGACCAAAGGCCTTGAACACCGTCTCGGCCTGATGGTGGGTGTTGTGGCCGCGAAGATTATCAATGTGCAGCGTAATCAGCGCATGGTTTACAAAACCCTGGAAAAACTCATAAAACAGATCCACATCAAAACCGCCAACCGAGCCTCGCGTGTAGGGCACGTGATACTCAAGCCCCGGGCGACCGGAGAAGTCGATCACAACCCGCGACAAGGCTTCGTCTAAAGGTACATAGGCATGCCCATAGCGGCGAATGCCTTTGCGATCCAGCGCCTTGTTAAATGCCTGACCCAGCGTGATCCCCAGATCCTCAACGGTGTGATGCGCGTCGATTTCCAGGTCGCCTTTGGCAACAATATCCATATCGATCAGACCATGGCGCGCCACCTGATCCAGCATATGATCGAGAAACGGCACGCCGGTCTGACAACTGAACACACCAGTGCCGTCAAGGTTGACTCTGACGCGGATCTGCGTTTCTTTGGTATTTCGCTCTACGGTCGCCTGACGATTTAATGGCTGATCTGACATTCAAATGATCCTGATTGGTGTTACTTGAGGATAGCTGCGCGGCGGCATTATACGCCGGCATCGCACTTATCGGCCAGCCTGTTGCGTCACTGAGGATCTCGTCGGAATTGCAGAGGGGGCACGGGAACCTGCTCTTCTTCGCTTACCGACTGCGACTCGGCGGCCTGCGCCGCTGCGATAGTCTCAAGGTACTGATTGCGTTGCAGCACAATCAGCGCCGAAATCTGTTCGCGTAATGCAACCAGTTCACGCAGTGTTGGCGTTGTTTCCAGCAGCCCACGCTGAGCTGCACCCACTTGCTCGATCGCTCGGACAATACCGGCAGAAGAGGATCGAGAATCCTGAAGCATAGCGGACATTTCACTGGAAACATTGGCTTGCCAAACATTTAACGCACTATCCATTTGCGCTGATGACGATACCAGTTGCGACTCTATCGCCTGCAGACCCTGCGCGATCGTATCCGCCTGCGTTTCCGCAATCAGCATCAACTGTTCAGTGGAATTGCTCAAGGTCGAAATCGACTGGTTCAACTGCTCAAAGGTGACCAGACCACTGTTCACTTCTGACAATCGCCTGGCGAGTGACAGTGATAACGTGTTCATCTGATTGACTTGCGAAGTGTAGTTGAACCCGGCCACAAACATCAGCGTCAGGGTGAGAAACACGGCCGCCAAACTACCGATCAAAGTCAACTGCATGAGTTTGTTTTTCTTCGCAATCAGCAGTTCATAACGATTGATCGTGACATCAACGGTTTTTACGCGTTGGTTCATCTCGCCAATTAAGCCATGAAACTTATTACCGAGCACGACAAGGTTTTCAGACATGCCGAGCACGCCAGGAACCAGCGTTTTAAGGTACGCATCAATCTCCGACAGATCGATTTCGTGAATCTTGGCATGCTGTTCATCCGCGTTTTTTGCCACGACCTGCTCGCTGCCAGCAATCTCGTCTGTATCCTGTAACGCAACTCCAGGGTCACCTTGCGGACTACCCTTGCTGAGAAAGCCGGGGTCAGTCTGTGCTGCGCCGGCTTTTAAATCGACTGCGGTATCTTTCGTTTGATTTTTGTCTGACATAGATTAACTCTCGGTATGATTTTTTTCATTGAGCTGATCCACCCCTTCATCAAGCCGGGCGAGTCTTTTTGAAATATCCCGAATGAACGCGGCGTCGGGCTTAAGTACACGGACTCTGATGTTACCGCCCTCGTAGCAGTTAGTGTCCTTGGCCTCAAAAACGGGCTCGGGATTTGTCTGCTCGGCCATCTCAACCTGAATGTCGCCGATAGGAGGATCAACATCACGCGCCAAGAAATTGCCCTTTCGACTAAACACTTTGCTACTAAACACAGCGCCCCCGTCAGCACCCTAAGTTTGATACCTGCCGTAAAAGTGTCGGCAGTTACCTTGAAATTCTTTATACTTCCTCTCAGCATACTACCATCAATGAGCGCTCACACGCCGGACGCGTGGCAACAAACCGCGACTATCGTTTTTTTGGAGTCATCAATCATGCAAATCCAGTTCAGTACCCTCTTGCTTGTGGCACTTTTTATCTCCACTGGTGCGCAACTGCATGCTCAACAAGAAAATTTTGAAGCGGGATTAGCCGCTAAAGATCGTGGCCATTATGCAACGGCTATTCGCGCCTGGCGCCCGCTCGCTGAACAGGGTATTGCTGAAGCGCAGAACAATTTGGGGCATATGTACGAGGAAGGCCTGGGCGTTAGTCAGGATTATGCTGAGGCAATGCGATGGTATCGATTAGCAGCAAATTCAGAACTGCCTCAAGCGCAATACAACATCGGCCTTCTCTACTATTTTGGGTATGGCGTTTCGCAAAATGCACGCGAGGCACTTCGCTGGTTCAGGCTCGCAGCGGCGCAGGAGCTTGCCGACTCAGAGTACATGATAGGCAGAATCTTCCATCAAACAGAGGGCTTTGAACCCGATTTTCAGGAGGCACGAAGATTTTATTTGATGGCAGCCAGGAAAGGCCACGCTGACGCTCAATTCATGTATGCCTTTATGCTTCAAGCCGGTGAAGGGACAGACGTCAGTGAACCTTTACGAGCCTTTGTATGGAGCAAATTAGCAGAGCATAATGGAAAGTCGGACGCCCAAGACATCTACAATATTTCAGCGCTCACTCTCAACGATCGTCAGCTTGCTGAAGCTGAGAGGCTAACTCAGTTGTGTTTGTCGACGAACTATCAGGAGTGTGTCGAATAGACCCGCTCGCTAACGGGTGCTGACGATCACCTCAATGCGCCGATTCTGTGCACGCCCCACGGCTGTATCATTCGCGGCGATCGGTCGAGTATCTGCAAAGCCGGCGACCGATACTTGTCCAGCCTCCAGCGAGGAAACACCCAGCAGGTAGTCTGCCACCACAGCAGCGCGGGCAGATGACAAATCCCAGTTTGTTCGGTAACGACCACCCGGAACAAGCGCGATGTTATCCGTGTGTCCTTCGACCGATATCCCTCCCGTGCTTCCCGCCAGCGACGCACTGACACTCTGCAGCAGTGCCAGAAATGCGGGCTGCAGCTCAGCACTTCCGCTGGCAAATGAACCCTGTTCAGCGAGCCTAATGATGATATTGTCACCGTCCCTGGACACATCGGCCAATCCAGCCCAGATTTCGTTCGAGAGGCTAGCTCTGATCAATTCATACTGACTGTCTGCTAACGAATTGGATTCAGCCGACTGCTGTTGGTCACTGTTTGTCGAGCGCTCTGAGCGCGTTTCAATTGCACTGGACATGACCTCTATGTCAGCGGATGTTTGCTCAGACGCCTCAACAACAGCAACAAATACGTCAAGCAAGTCTGCGTTGAGCTGACCGGTTGAGTCAAGGTTACTAGACGCGTTGTCTATCTCCAGCGATCCGGGGTCAAGTAAATCAACAGTAACTCTTTGACCCTCGATACTAATAGACACTTTTCCTTGCGCGATCTGATCGCTCAATGCCTGCTCCAGCATTTCAACGGCATCGTTTGTTCTCGAATCCGCTGGCGCCACATCCTGGTTCAACACCGGGTCGACCGGCTGAGGCTCATCGGTTCGCTGTTCCTCAATTGTGCGCAACGGCGTAGGCTCTACCTGAGCCGTCATATACTGTGTGGCAATCAGATTTCGAGCCTCGGGTGGCTCAATCACCGGAATCAAGGTCTGCACACCAAATGCAAATCGCAAAGAACCGCTGACATTTTTGAATTTGGGCACGTTAACGTGAGCAAACGACAAGATCAGCACAAAAAAAGCCATTAACAATGTCGCCATATCCGCAAATGTTGCCATCCACGCTGGCGCGCCAGCCTTGCAGGGTGGACACTCGGCCGATGGCTCATCAGCAGAGGCCTTTTTGGGACCCGCCAGTTTGATTTCTTCAAATTCATCGATCTCAGCCATAAGTCAATTGCCGTCAACAATTATTTCGATTCGCCTGTTTCGGGCACGCCCGTCAGCGGACGTGTTTGACTCAAGTGGAACCGTGTCTGCAAAACCTTTAACACTCATTTGTCGCGCTGGAATTTCCACAGCAGAACTTAGATAGTCAGCCACCGACGCCGCTCTGACGGCGGATAAATCCCAATTTGAATTGAACCGATCGCTAAAAACCACCGGCACATTGTCGGTATGCCCCTCCACGCGAATGACACCGCTGATACCTGCAATCGAAGCCCCTACCTGACTCAGTAACGGCATAAATTCCGGTCTCAAATCTGCACTTCCGGACAGAAATGAATTCTGGCTGGCTAAACGGATTACAATCTCATCATTCAGCATTTCCACCTCTACAAGCCCTTGTTGAAGTTCGGAACTCAGATCTGACCGGATTTGTTGCAAACGTTCACTCAGCGCTGCTGATGAGTTTCGAGGCGCGGCGGTTGTCACGGACTCGTTGGCTTCCCGAGCAGGTGCTACCGCCAGCACTCGCAATTCCCGACTTACCTGAAGCTGAGCCTCCGCAACGGCTGCCGACAATTCGATCAGGCGCTCGCTGACTTGCCCCGAACGGCCAGAGTCATCAGTCCGACCGCCCGGGCTCTCAGTCTTATTTGCGGCGATTTGCACAACAAGTGCATTATTGTCGATGAGAACCTCGATCTCACCAGAGTCTATGGCCTCGGCAAGAGCTGCCTGGACGCGCCGGAATTCCTGCTCAATCTCAAAATCTTCATTGGACTCGTCATCACGTACGAGCAGATTCTCATCATTTAGATTCTCGCCGAACTGGGTCTGCTGATCAACAACCGTGCGCTGCGCAACAGCGGGCGTAAAGGTCTCTACAACCAGGCTACGTGCCGCCGGCATTTGTATTCGCGGTACAATTTTACGAACCCCGAACGCCGCTTGAATGGACCCGTTTATTTGCTCAAACAGGGGGACCTCAGTGTCCGAGAAGGACAATATCAGTACAAAAAAAGCCATGAGCAGTGTTGCCATGTCCGCAAACGTCGCCATCCATCCGGGCGCGCCCGATTTACAGGGCGGACAATCCGGCGTGTCCGCATCCTCGTCATCGGTCTGCGCAGGCCTCGGTGCAGCGGGCTGCGGATCCATCTCCGGCGTTGACGCAAGGTGCTCGTCCGGAGGCATTTCTTCCATGTTCTGAATGTCGACCGTGCTCATCGCTCAGTTCTCCAAACCTTCAGCGCTAGCCCGCACCTGCCTGCAGTTTGGTTCGCGCCTTCGGAGACAGGTAGGATGCGAGTAAGTCTGCCAGAATTCGCGGGTTTCCGCCGCTTTGGATAAACAAGACCCCCTCGATGATCAATTCACAATTGGCAGCCTCCTGGTCAGATTGGTTACGCAGTTTTTGAGCAACGGGCAGACAGATCACGTTGGCGAGGATGGCTCCATACATGGTTGTCAGCAAAGCAACCGCCATGGCCGGCCCGATCGACTTGGGGTCTGACATGTTACCAAGCATCAGCACAAGGCCGATCAAGGTGCCGATCATGCCCATCGCCGGGGCAATTTCACCCCATGATGAAAAAATATCTGCCCCACTGCGATGTCGGTGTCGCATGGCCTGAATATCCTTGGTCAAGGATTTTTTGATCAAGTCGGGGTCTGTGCCATCGACCAGCATACCGATACCCTTAGCTAAAAACGGATTAGGAATATCCTGCCCCTCCAGAGCAATCATACCGTCCTTGCGGGCGATATCCGCTAGCTCGACCAGTCGTTGTATCAACACTTCCGGCTTGTCGAGTTTATTTTTAAAGGTTTTGCCAAGCACCGACATTGCGCCGATGAACTCTCCCAACGAGGAGCGGAATAACACCACCATGATAGAGCCCGCAACCACAATCAGGATCGAGGGTGTATCTATAAAGGAACCCATCGAGTCAACACCGATGGACATGATGATCAAACCTAATGCCCCTAAAAGACCGATAATTGTTGCGATATCCATCAATCATTACCTCTTGCCATGTGCTGTCCGCTTGGCATACTTTGATTGTCAACGAGCAAACCTAAACACTGAGGAGAGCACTATCATGTCACGTTCCACCCTGTATGATCGACACATGCTCAGCACAGCTTTAACCGTTGCTCTGATCATAACACTCTTGACCGGCTGCGATCAGGTGATGGCAAAACGCTCATGTCAGGATTTTTTCAGTGCAACCGACCTGACGGGTTATCAGCTGATTGACGGCGGTATGGCGCTTCACATTGAATCAGCCACGGTCTGGTATCGTTGCCCAGCCGGGCAGCGATTCCGGGATAATCAGTGTCACGGCGAAGCCGTGCTTCTGAACTTCACAGACGCTGCCGTCTACGCAGCGGAATTCAGCGAACAGTCAACCTATCGCTGGCAAATGCCCACAAACGAGCAATTCAGAGCGATTACCTCGCAGCAATGCCTGAATCCTGCCGTCAATACCACAGTGTTCCCGCAGCTGCCCATTGAAAACTACTGGACACATGATCGCTCTGGCGCTCTTTCCAATCGTCGGTGTGTGGCATACAGTTATCAAGGGCGCATCGCATGCCGCGAGCCTGATACCGCACTGCATCGATTTATGCTGGTTGCCACACCTTAGAACATGGGGTCATTTCCGCCAGTACTCCTGATATGCTCGCCATCCGACTGTCAAGACAAAACCGATACCAATCAGGTAAGAGGTCAGGCGCAGCAAATCGATCTGCGCCAAGAAGGATGACCCAGTTCCCGATCCGAAACCGATGGCCACTATCAACGGCACAGCGATCAGCAAGTACATCCTCACCAGACGACACACAGTACAACCTTGTGGGGTGTTTTTTTCGGACATATCGTTAACTCAAGCATCAGCCTATGAATGCTAGTTCTTATACATATTTTCCATCGCGGTAAACTGTCCCTTGAGATAAGTACCAATACCTTCCATCCGCTGGACCAGACTCTCCATCGCAGAAAATTGCGCAAGATAGCGCTGATACACCGCCTCCAGCCTTAGTTCCAGCGTGACAAGATTGCGCTCATAGACCGAAATCTGAGATTCAGCGGATGTTTTGCGCTGATTAATCACGCCGCCCGATCCCAGCATCTCCGCTAGCTTGATACTGATATCTTGGGCCAAACCCTTGGGTTGCGGACTGAAATTGCTCGTCCCATTGGTACCCGCCGACAACATCGTCGCAACCGCATCTTCGTTCGTCGCCAGTGCCAGGTCAAGCTGCTGCTCATTTATCTTTGCAGTGCCGTCCAAACTAAAGCTTAGGCCGATATCTCGGAGCGATTGGTAAGACCCTACGGGTGTTGATGACGTCTGAATCATCAAGGCTTTCATTTGGGTGCGCAGCGTTGTCACAAACTGCTTGTCACGCTGCAGAGACCCGGTATGTTCGTCACTGCCTTCGGTTGGTTGGCGAATGAGCTCGTCCAGAACGCTATTAAACTGATTGTAGGCATCAACCACGGATTGCAGACCTTGCTTGATGGGCTGACTGCTGCGTTCGATCACAATGGCAACGTCAACACCCGGATTGGCCTTCAGATCAATCGTCACTCCAGGGATAACATCCGAGATGCGGTTGGACGACCGTTTGATGCCTGTCATGCCGTTGATAGTGATTTCTGCATCTCTGGCGGTTGCCAATCGGTTGGCTGCCAAAGAAAAGCCGAGATCGGTTGATGCGGTGCTGCTGGTAATGCTGAAATCAGCCGCCTCACCACTGCTGCCCTGCAACACTATCTGCCAATCATTGCCGCTGGCACTTTTATTCACCAGTGTCGCGCGCACACCGAGACTGGCCGCGTTTATCGCGCTCACCAAGCCTGCTGGCGTGTCATCCGAGACGTTAATTGTCGACACAGCCCCGCTCCCGATCTGCAGCCCCACCTGAAATGCGCTACCGCTATTAAGCACGGCCGCACTGGATGCAAAGCTGGCAGACTGGATGACGGTTGCGCCTGCCAGGGACTGAATGTTGAGATTGTACTGACCCGGCGTCGCGTCGCCAGTCAATGAGACGGGCACTCTGGCACTGTCTGATGACGCAGCGGAGGTCGTAAACAATTCGCCGACATTCTGCAGGCGATCAAAAGCTCGCTTAAAATCATCCAGAAACGAAGACACAATCGCATACCCAGACACGCGAGTTTCAACCGATGCCATGCGCGTTTTTGTCGTATTGATACGATTGGCGGTTTCTGCATCGGCCAGGCTGCGCGCGAGATTCTCAATGTCAACCCCTGATCCGATATCAAGCGTCTTCATTAGCGTGGCAGTTTGGCGATTCGTCTTTTGTACTGGCTCCATGCGAATTCGTCCTGTCAGTATGTACGAAGAATGTTATCTGTCAGTCGACACTTCAACGCAGATAATTGAACAGATTCAGCTGAGAAATTTTGGCCATACTGCTTTGAGCTGCCTCAAGCGCCAGCATTCGCGCCGAAAGCTTGGTGACAGCCTCGGTATAGTCCAAGTCTTTTTGTTCTGATAACAGTGCCTTCAGCGTCATCGATTGCTCCTCAACAATGCTGGCTTGCGACTCGATAACATTTCGCCTGACACCAATTTTGGTGAGCGCCAGTTCCAGATTGCCCCGCAACTGATCCGAGGTAGCAATATGCGCGCTGATCTCCGCTTGGTCGCCCCTTTCAAGTGCCGCCGCGATAGCATCGATCTCACTGAAGGCTGCCGTGGCATCCAGCGCGCGATCCCGCGTCGCACTGCCCCCTGACAACAGCTCATACCCGCTGGTGTTGATTTCCAGTTGTTGATTGCCCGCGCCCTGCAGGTAGATACGGGTTGAGTCGCCCTGATAGCTGACATTCCCCTGAGTATCCTGGATAAACGGTGGCGCGCTATTTTTGGCCCCCGCAAACAAGTACCCACCGTCGGCGTGGCGAGCATTCGCGAGGTTAATCAGCTGAGACTGGTAGCCGCGAATTTCTGCCGCCATCACCCGGCGATTCTCACGCGAATACGTGTCGTTGGCACCCATCACGGTCAGTTCCTGGATGCGCATCATGATATCGCGCATGCTACCGACAGCGGCTTCCTCTGCAACCAAGCGATTATCCAAACTGCGCAGCGTCGCCGTCTGAGTCTCTTGTTTGCTGAGCAGCGAATTCAGGTTCAGTATTTTCAAGGCTACGCCGGGATCTTCGCTGGCGCGTAACAAATTGTCTCCCTTGGCCATTTTTGCCTGCAGCATCGCTACCTCCGCGTGCTGATCGGTCAGTCGCTGTGTGAGTTCATTAAAGTACTGATGTGTCGCGACTTTCATAAGAGATCATCTCGTATTTAACGGCTGGTGCTGAGCAACGTGTCGAACAGCTTGATGGACGCCTGTATGACCTGCGCTGATGCCTGATAGGCTTGCTGAAAGCGAATGAGGTCAGCGGCCTCCTGATCAAGGTTGACGCCGGCCACTTTTGACTTCTGTTCGACCGCATGGTCGTAAATAATCTGCGCGGTCGCCTTATTCAGGGCTGCGATCTCTTTTACGTTACCGACGGTATTGACCATCGTCTGGTAATACTGCTGGAGTGTCTGCCTGTTCACCAGCTTCTCGTCACTTAATGCCATCAACTTTAGCAGGTTGCGATTATCACCCACGGCGTTTGAATTAACCTGCACACTAAAAACATCCTCCGCACTGGGCAGCTGGTCGAATGTCAACGCCATACCCGGCAGCGCCACTCCCGCATCAGCATCAAAACGCCGTCGCGCGATCAGTAAGCCTTGCCGATCTTGCAGGTCGTAGTGCAGCTGGTTGTCGATCATCGAAAATGTGACCGTAAAGGGCTCGTTCAGATCCTTGCGCTGAGTCGGCATGCCATCAGCAGGGACATTGATTTGAAGATCGGTCTGTACATCGGTTGTTGCCGTTGCGTAAATCAGCAGTTTTTCCGCGACCGCACCACTTGCATAGAGCCCGGTGCTGAGGCCAAGAACTGACAGATCACTGGGTTTGCCGTTGGGCGTGAAGCTGAACTGCACCTCATCACCGATAAATCGCACCACACTCTTCAACTGTGCATCACCAGTGACGGGGTCACTGACGACGTTACCTCGCTGATCGGTGACCGGTACCGACACCACAGTGGCCTGCACGGCGGGCCGCTGCCCGGAAGCAATCGCGTTGACATTCGTGTTAAACCAGTCAGCAACTTTTTGTGCCGACAGCGATTCTCCATGGGTCAGAATCAATGGCCCGGCTAATTCCTGACCATTGATTTTCAGGGCACCCGCTGCGATCAAGCTCGTCCCGCCAGCGGCTCCAGCAATGGCAGGGATATCAATCGCCTGCACAAACTCTGTAGCTTTGTGTCCATAAAAGAAGGTGGTGCCGCGATAGCCAAAACTGCCGACCGACGGGGCTTGGCGGCTGTTGTTGAGGTAGTCACTATCCACATCAAACGCGGATACCCGCATCGCATCAATCAAGCCCGTGTTCTGGCTCAGATCAGTCCCCAGCAAGTGATTGAAGTCAGCGGTCAACATCTGCAGCTGTGCATCACTCCCCACGTCGGGCCGGAATGACACCACAAACTCAGCCGCGCCCTGAGGAACCACCAAGGCGGGTTTAACTGCACTCGTTGTAATGGTCAGTGGGATATTTCTGGACACAAAGCTGGTCAGCTCAGGGACATCCTCAAGACCAGCAGCCGGCACCTGCTCTCTCTGCATCAGACTGGTTTCGAGAGGTCGTTGATTGCCGGAGGCCTGGCCGACGTAATACTTCTCGGCAAACGCGAACTGACTCCCATCACGGATCGCCAATTTTATGCCATGGGCAGATGAAGAGTCCGACTTGACTATGAAGGCATCACCTCGCACAGGTAATGCACCCAATTGCAGCGCGAGACCTAATGATGGCAGATTCAATGAGTTGCCGTCTGTCACCCCCGTGACGGATTGAACACTGTTACTCTCCAGATCCGTGACCTGCCAATCGTTTCCTCCCAGCCAGACGATACTCACATTGACCTCTTTGTCGAGGTCTCGCGTCTGTGTGACTCGCGTGCCCGCGATCGGGATATTGTTGGTGTCGGTCACATTGAAGCGCCGCTCAACCCTGAAGACATCCCCCCCCACCTCGTTACCGAGCGTCAGCCCCTCACGATTAATGCTGTTAACACGCGATATAAACGCCCCGGTCATCACTTCAATCTGAGACATGAGGGGTGCGAGTACGTCGGATCTGAAGCTTGAAAGGCCTGAGACAAGCCCACCCTGCACATTGAGCAGCTGCTTGTTATCGCCATATTCATCCAAGACGATCACCTGCGAACCTGGCCGGCTTTCAACCAGATTGACGGACAGCGCTTTGGAGCGATCCCCGGACACCAGATGGGCCAAGGGACCCGAGTCCTTGACGCGCACATCCACCTGACCATTGGTCCTCTCGGTAACCTCGATCCCAATCAGCGCCGCCAGATCCTTGAGGACCTTATCGCGCTGATCGAGGATTGTCATCGGCTGCCTCGCCAGCGTACTGTTTTTTTGCAATTGCCGATTGATCACCGCGAGCTGCGCGGTCAGCGAATTCACTTCCGCTGTCCTGCTCTCAAGTTCTTGCGTCGACTCACGTTCCAAATTGGTAAGATTTTGCGCGAAATCTCTGATCCTGGCTGTCAGAAAGTCGGCCGCGGACAGCAACTCAAGCCGCATCGGAATCGAGAAGGGTTCGATGCTGAGAGACTCTGCAATGTCAAAAAATTTGTCAAATGCCGGTCCGAGCGCTGTTGCCTCCGATCCCATGGCGTCCACCAATCTGCTGGTGTAATCCAGCATGGGAACGTGGCTTGAGAGAAGGTTAAGCGAGGAACTGAGGTTGCGCTCAACAAAAGCGTCATAGTTGCGCTTGATGCTGCCCAGGTAGGCTCCTGTGCCGACATAATGAACACCGTATTGGGCGGGGCTATTCTCGAGGGTGATCGTTTCCTGACGAGAATAACCGTCCGTGTGCAGGTTTGCGACATTGTTACTGACGGTTGCCAACGATTTCTGATACAGCATCGTTGCGGACGCGCCAATTGATAAAATATCCGTCATGTCGGTTGCCGAGCGTTCATGGTGTCGTCAATCCACTTGCCTAAACCGAGAGACTGACGAGACGCGATAAAATGAGATACTTCGTTCAAGAACATATCCTCAAAATAGTCAGTAGAGTCGTCAGAAAAAAGATCACTCTTCATGGGCTCAGAGGCTTGTTTCATTGATTGCAGCATCATCTGCATGAAGGCTGCTTCAAATTCATTGGCGGCTTTCCGACCTGCAGAGGCCGATTGGTTGGTGGCAGCATCGGCCCTCAGCTGCTGCAAACCACCAAAGTCGTAAAAACTGCCTACGGTGGACATCGCGTCAATACTCATCAGATCACCACCAGTTCTGCGCGCAAGCTTCCGGCGCGCTTCAGTGCTTCAAGAATGGCAATCAGTGATGACGGCGTGACCCGAACCTGATTCAAGGCATCGACGATCTCCTGCAGTTCAACACCGTTATCGAACACAAACATACTGCCGAATTCTTCTTCCACAGACAGATCGGCATTTTGCAGCCCCACCGTCTCACCGTCGCTGAACGGTTGCGGCTGACTCACCTGATTCAAAGTATCCACCCTCACAGTCAGCGTCCCATGCGACACTGCTGCTGCCGTTACCCTGACCGACCGGTTGATGACCGCGGTTCCGGTCCTGGAGTTGATCACGACTCGCGCAGTAGGCTCACCGGGTTCCACTTCCATATTCTGCAAATCACTGATAAAACCGATTTTCTGCGTCGCATCTGCGGGTACCGTGACTGCCACAGACACCGCATCCAACGGCACCGCAGTGCCCGCGCCGTACAAGTCGTTGATCGCCGCTGAAATGCGATGCGTCGTGGAAAAGTCCATGTCGCGAACGTTAAAAATCACATGATCAGCGCTTTCAAAAGGCGATTCGATCGAGGCTTCAAGAACAGCGCCGTTAGGGATCCGTGCGGATGTGGGCACACCAATCTCCACACTGCTATCTGCTCCCTGTGCGCTGACACCTGTCACCGACAAAGGACCCTGCGCAAGCGCGTAGACCTGTCCGTCGATACCCCGAAGTTCGGTCAAAATCAGATTGCCCCCGCGCAAACTTGTCGCGGTGCCGATCGCTGAAATATTCACATCCAATCGTTGTCCGGGTTTTGTAAACGCCGGCACCTCTGCGGTGACGAGAACCGCGGCAACATTGTCAGTCTGCACCGCTTGGTTTGCATTTTGGCGCGCCAGTGAGACCAGACCATCACCGAGATCGAACTCACTAATTGGACTATCCACACTGACACCCAGACCTGACAATAACGCTCTCAGACTCTGCCCAGTTAGGCGCAGATCTTTACCGTCACCCGTGCCAGACAAACCCGCCACAAGACCATATCCAACCAACTGATTACTACGGACGCCAGCGATGTCTGTCAGATCCTTGATGCGATCTGCATGAACAGGACTTGAGGTCATGAACAAAGCCAAGATGGCCAACTTGATTCCAGTTTTTAGCATACAAAGGCTCCTTAGAATGGCCATAGGCTGAGCAGCGTGCGGACACCGGCAGGCGTGCGCGTTGCCCTTGCCAGATCCCCGGACCCGCTGTAGGAAAACTGCGCATTCGCGATGCGCCTGGAAAGCACTGTATTGTCTGGCTGTATGTCTTCAGGACGGATAACACCCCGGACACGAATGACCTCAGTGCCTTCGGTCAGCGTGAGTTGTTTTTCACCCATAATCACCAGATTGCCATTCTGCATCACATCGATCACCACCGCCGATATTGATCCAGTGAGCACGGCTGACTGATCAGCCGTTCCTCCTCCATTTGACGATACCGACGATCCGGATGCTGTAACATTCTCAAAAAAACTGCTGTTCGGGAAAATAGCATTAGCCTGATTGAGCCCGAGAATGTTATTCGACGTCTCACGCTCAGCCGTTAAACCGGACGAGCGAGACGCTTGTGCTGCCTCGTTGAGTAGCACGGTGACAATAGCACCGACATGCACTTGCCCGCTCTGATGAAGACGGCTGGAGGGATACAGCTGGATGCCGTTGTCCATGATTGAACCGGTGCTGATACGCGCTGCAGAGGACTGTCCCGGGTAGATCAGTTCGAATTCTGAACCCATCTGATGATCACCAGGCACAGCGGCAGCGCAGGAAACCAAAGCCGGCACGATCAAAAGTATTGCAAAATTTTTAACTGGCATCATTTTTCCTTGCCGTCATGGACATTATTTACAGGTTGTTATTCAAGAACCGAAGCATGCCGTCGGCGGCGGAAATTGCCTTGGAGTTGATTTCGTAAGCCCGCTGAGTCTCAATCATATTCACCATCTCTTCCACGATGTTCACATTGGACGCCTCTAGCGATCCCTGCATCAGCATCCCTGCGCCCTGAGCCCCCGGGATACCCACAACAGCGGTTCCACTGGCGCTGGTCTCTTGATACAGGTTTCGTCCGATGGGTTGCAGACCCGCATTATTCACAAACCGCGACAGTTGTAACTGACCGACCTGGACGGCACCACCCCCATTAGCCAGCTCCGCTGACACCGTACCGTCACGGCCGATGGTGATGCTTGCAGCGTCAGCCGGTATGGTAATGGCCGGTATAATTGCCTCGCCCGACGATGTCACCAAGGTGCCATCGCTGGATAATTTCAAGGATCCATCGCGGGTGTGGGCGATGGTGCCATCGGCCTGCTGAACAGACAAAAACCCGTCACCCGCGATCGCGACGTCCAGCGCATTCTCAGTTGACAGCATATTTCCCTGCCGATGAATCTTTTCTGTCGATACCACGCGAGTACCCGTACCTAACATCAGACCCGTAGGATTCTGGGAATTCACGTCGGCCTGAGCACCTGCCTGAACAATGCGCTGATACAGCAGATCTTCAAACATGGCGCGGTCTTTCTTGAAACCGGTGGTGTTTACGTTTGCAAGATTGTTGGCAATAACGGTCATGCGCGTTGATTGCGCGGAAAGACCGGTCTTGGCAACCCACATTGATGCATCCATTTTGTGCTACCTATGTCGTCAATTAATAAAATTAAGTTCAGCGCAGACCAATCATGCGAGCGCCATCCTGATCGAGCTCTTCAGATTTTTTAATCATCTTCAACTGCATCTCAAAGGAGCGATAAAGATCCAACAGGTTTACCATCACCTCTACAGGGTTCACGTTACTTCCTTCGAGGGCACCCACGGCAATCGACACCGGGTTGGGCCCGGTCACGAAATCGCCACCAGCACCACCGGCTGTCTGCGGTTCATACAACCCATCGGCGCGCCGAACCAGGGGCGTGTTACTGGCGTCACGCAACATCAGCGTACCGATTTGGGCAGGCGCACCTGCCTCCTCATTAGGATCCGTGGCATACACGCTGCCATCCGGACTGATATCGATCAAAAAACCCGCTGGTACGGTCAGCGGGGCCCCATCTCCCATGACCACATGACCGGCGCCCGTGACCACTAAGCCTGTCGCGCTGACACGCAAGTCTCCCCGCCGGGTGAAGGCAAGGCTGCCATCCGCAGCCTGCACACCCAGCACGGTCTGATCATTCATGGCAATGTCGGTGTCGTTGCCTGTATAGGACACCGGGCCACTCTCCAGGGCTACTCGTTCGGCCGCGGTCGACAGAATAGGCTGAAATCGGGTCGGAAAACCTGACCCGCTGACATAGGCCGATTGTGTCGTGGTCGCCGCCGCTCGCTTGTAACCCGTGGTTGACAGGTTGGCGAGGTCATTGCTCAGCTGAATACGGTTCAGTTCATGACTGGCAGTCGCGCTGAGCGCTGTATAAATTAATCTATCCATTTTTTACCCCAACCCCAGTATGGCTGGGTTATCCCCTCAGGTTGATGATTGCCTGTGTCATGGTGTTAGTGGTTTCAATGGCTTTGGCGTTCGCCTGGAAGTTACGCTGCGCGGTAATTAGATCGACCAACTCGGCCGTCAGGTCGACGTTTGAACGTTCACGGGCACCCGCGCGAAGGGTGCCAAAGCCAGCCGCACCAGGCTCACCAAAGGTTGCCTCGCCAGAGGCTGAACTGGCGTAGAAACTCGAGTCACCGATTTGACGCAAACCTTGCGGATTTGCAAATTTGGCAGCGATGATCTTGCCCAATGATTTCTGGGACCCGTTGGAATAGCTGGCAATCACTAGCCCGTCGTCACCGATGTTAACACCCACCAGATCGCCCTCTGGGGCACCATTCTGATTCTGACTTAACACTGCAAACGGGCTGTTAAACTGGGTGCTCTTGCCGTAATCCAGTGCCACCACAGTGCCAGTGATACTGGCACTTTCAAGCTTTGTGGTACCAATAGGAGACACCAATGCGCCACTGGTATCAAAAGTCAGTTCACCTTTGTCGAGAAAAATCGGGCTCCAGTACGGAATGTTGTTGTCGTCAAAGTCGCCTTTATCTGTTGATTCAACCCACTTACCATCTTTGCCTTGAAATACGTATACACCCCCCCCAGAATCGACCTCTTGTGCCAGTTGTATGTAGGTGGAGGTTTTTCCGAAGACGGTATCAATATTGTCCAGACCCCAATCCGGACTACCCGCGATCTGTATAAAGGACTCATCGCCGGATGTAGAACCCGTAATTTTCAGGGCGCCACGACTGTCTTCGAAGTCGACCTTGACGCCCGACACGGTTCTGCCAAGATTGTCCGCCATCAAGTTGATGCGATCTTGCATGTGCTTGGTGAACGTGCCTATCGAGTACTGACCCGGCTCAAGACGAATTTGAGCAGAGATGCCGTTAATAATGACTGTCAGGTTACGATTGACCGCTGTCACTGAAAACGATCGGCGCGGATCAACACCCATTTGTTTTCCGAGGAAAATCGGCGGTGTTGATGCCTGTCCGCGCACCGTTGGCAAGTTATTGATCTGTGATGTTTGGGCGTTGACCAACAGCCCGGATGCCGGAATACCCAAGAGTTCGGCCGCCAAGGCTGACGCTTCTGTCAATACCGGTGCCGGGCCGCTGTTATCCGTATTTAAGCTCACGTTGATACTCGACAAGTCGCCAGTAGTGCCACTGCGAATCATGAACTTCCCGTCCGAGTAAGTCACTTTGACACCAAAGCGTTGGTCTCGGCTGATGTTCAAATCACTGCCGTTTGGCAGCACACCTGGCAACAGCAATTCACTGGGATCGTTGTCTCGAGGCCGCATCTGCAAACCCAGATCACCCTGAGCAGTTGTCGGACTCACCCCAAAAATGGGATCAGGACCTGTACCGTCGGTGCGCTTGATGAAAACATCTCCCACGGTACCACGCTGAGTGACTTTGAGCCCCTGGTTGACAATGTCATACTCCACGGTGATGTTTTTAAAGGGGCTGTTGGCAGGCACGCTTGTCGATTGGATGTAACGGTTGATCGCATACGATACCGCCTCCGGCGTTGCCTGACCGTCCGAAATCAGTGACACACCGTCTGTCGTACCGACAGAGGCGAGTATGGCCGGAATATCCAGAGCCAGTTCAGACGTCGTTGTTCCGACAACGTGTGACAAGGTGAGTTTTCCAGCATCCGCTGCGAACTGAAAATTCTTGCCATCACCAAAGCGGGTGTTGAGCTGATTGGTCAACTCGTAGGCGATCTGCGGACCGGAAAGTTTAATGTCCTTGCCTGCCAGGTGCTCAAGACCCACATTGAGTGACGATGAGCCATCAATTGACACTTGAAACATATTGGTCAACTGCTTGCGAGTCAGCAAGGAAAAGTCAACGCCATCTTTGTTGTTTGTCAGGTTGAGATTGTCGATGTAAGCGGAGGCAGCTGGAATCTGTGACTCGACCGTGGCAGGCTTTGATTCGATGGGAGTCGACAGATTATCAAAGGCATACTTCTTGTAAAGTGTACCGGTAGTGATGAGATATTTTTCGCTTTCAGCACTGGTACGCTGTAACTGCAGCAATTCTGACCGGGTTTTGATTTCACCAAATTTATTCACAAAATAATCATCGCCAGAGCGGTCAGACGACTGAATCAATTGTGGGCTGACAAACCGATCATCGATAAACACGTGGGTCTGCCATTTGTTAAATGGCTTGTCAGCGGTTGCAGTCGCTGTTTTGACATAATAGGCGGTTGCCAGGTGCGAGGATCCGGATGCACCATAGACCGTGAATGACGTGGTCTTGTGATACGTCTCAGGCTTGTTGCGGTTGAAAGCCTCTGTGATTGGCACGCTGTCAGAGGGTAGATTCAGGCCAAGCTCAACATCCGTGGTGGCTTTAAATTCGGATACCGTCTTTCTGGGAATGGTCAGCGCAGTTTTTTGTTTGCTGAAGTCTGCTTTGTTTGTTGAATCCACCGGCAGTGACAGCAATGACTGACCTGCATTATTTACCATCTGGTTTTGTTCGTTCAGTACAAAACCACCATTCCTTGTATATACCTTAGTTCCATCGGGAGACTGAAGCGCAAAAAATCCATCACCGGTAATGGCCAGGTCAAGCGAGTTGGCAGAAAATTCGATATTTCCCTGACTAAATTCCTGAGAGACCTGCTTGAGTGAGACACCCGCTCCCACAACGCTGGAAGCCTTTTGCAAAGGGGATGTCGCAAAGATATCTCCGAAATCTGCAGAGGACCTTTTAAATCCCGAAGTTCCCGCGTTTGCTATATTGTTAGATGTTACTGCGAGTTCAGTGGTAGCGGCAATCAGCCCTGTCAGAGAGGTATAGAAAGACATAATATTTTCCTTGTTACCATTTTAAATGTTATGACGATTTGTTTAGATTTCGATCTGCTCAAGCTGAGCCAGATTGATTTGTTTACCTGTCTCGGTTTCTATGAGGATATCTTTGGCTGCCTCATCCCAGCGGACTGACTTGATCAAATCCTGGGTAGTCACGGGTGAAGACCAAGCCCGACCACCTTGTTGCACGGACACAGAGGCGTAGTACACTGCCAGAGGCAGCGGCTCGCCGTCTTTGTTAGTGCCATCCCACTTAAAACTCATATCAGAGGGTGGCTGGCGACCATAACTTTGTTCGTACACTACCTCACCCGCGTCGTTCTTGATCGAGAAGGTGACGCGATCAGCACCCTCAGGCAGATCAACACGCACCTCACTGACACGCGAGGCTCCGCCAATCAGCGAACCCGTGGTCGACGGGATACTGCGACCGAGCATGCTGGCCCCGTTGATCATGCGCTCCTTCTGCATCCCCTGAGACATGTTCTCGATCGCACTCTGCATCGCTTTCATGGATTCCAATGAGGAAAACTGTGCTAATTGAGAGACAAAGGCTTCGTTGGCCATGGGACTTAAAGGATCCTGGCTCTTCAACTGAGTCGTGAACAGCTTGAGAAATGCGTCACGCCCCAAGGCCTCCTCGGTTGTTCTTGGCGCATATTTCTGCTCTCGCACGCGTTCGCTGGTCATAATATTTGAAGGCAACGTGACACTTTGGCTCATCATTTCTCTCCACAATTCGCTTAAGCTTTGGCAATCTCAAGGGTTCGCATCATGAGATCTTTAGAAGTTTTGATGACCTCAACATTGTTTTGGTATCCTCTTGATGCATCGAGCATTTCAATCATTTCCTCCACTTCGTTCACGTTGGATCCCCACACATAACCCAGTTCGTTGGCCTGTGGGTGTCCTGGCGAGTACATCTCCTGCAACGGACGGACATCGTCCACCACCCGATCAACCCTCACCCCACCCACCGCCTGCATTGCGTTTCGGACGGCGGTCTGATCGAGGATAGTCTGAAAAACGGCGCGCTTGCCGCGAAAGGCCTCTGCCTCAGACCCCGCCACAACACCGCTGTTGGCGATGTTGCTGGCGGTTGTATTCATGCGAACCAACTGAGCACTGAGGCCCGAGCCCGCGATATCCATAATCCGATCTAACGCCATGATTATTCTCCTCTCAATGCTTTTCGAAGGCCGCTGATACGATTCTCTAGAAACTGCAGCGATGCTTGATACTCGGCAGCCGCGCGCCCGAACTTGGCTTGCTCTACGCCTATTTCCACAGTGTTGTTATCGACACTGGGGTTCAAGGGCACCCTGAAAACAACGGCACCGCTGGCGATATTCGTCTGTAGGGGGGACTGTCTCATATGATTGCCCGCAGTCGCGGTGAGATTGACCTGACTCCCGGCACGCCTCATCGCCGCTGCAAAGTCAAGGTCGCGGGCGCGGTAGTTGGGCGTCGCCGCGTTGGCAATGTTTTGCGACAGCAGTTCCAGTCGCGTGTTTCGCAACTGAAGCGCCTGCTCATTCAGTCCAAAATAATCTTTGATCGTCGACACTGGTTTTGCCCCTCTGTTGCTCATGACCGATGAACGGGTGACGGACAGAGCAAAGCACGAGCCGTGCCAAGAATTTACAATGGTGAGTAATTATTATTTATTCTTATATTACATATAGTTAGATAGCATATAACGAGCTCTTTGCGCACAAATCCGCCCCCTGCCTGCAGCAGACAATCGGCCGTGGATCAAAGCGGCATAAATTTGGCAATACAACGCCGCTTTGGACTACGGCGCGCCCACACCGGCTTGGTTGCATAACACGCGGTATTGGTGTACAAATTTTGCATGAGCAACATAGTGCGTTATCTGATCATTCTCTGGCTGTCCTGTGAAACGCTTGTCAGCGAGCGCCTCGTGTCCGCGGCAGAACCATCGTCGAGGCAGATACTTGCCGATCAGCTTCGGCAGTGGCTGTCAGTCACAGAGGGTATAGAACCCGCATCAATCAGCCTGACGGAACTGGACCGCCGTGTGCTGGTTCCGGCCTGCGCGGAGGGTTTTGTGTTCAGCTTTCCCTTTAACGATCGAAGCACGGTGCGCGTGAATTGTCCGAGCGCCAACTGGTCTGTGGTGACTCGAGTCACCCTCCCGCGCGTGGCGCCTCGCGCCTCTGCCCAGCCGGAAAGTTCGCCGGGCATCGTGACCTACGCGTTAGTTAGCGACCGTCCGGCTGGCCATATACTCACAGCGGCAGACATACGCGCGGTGACCGAACCGGCCAGCGCACGACGCGGCACGCCCCGCGATCCCAATCTTGCACAACTGATCGGGGCGCGACTCGTCAGGGACATGCCTGCCGCCAGAGCGTTACAAGCCAGCGACATTCAAATGGCTCACCGTGTGTTGACAGTGACCAGTCCGTTGCAACGCGGATCGGCACTGACTGACGCCAACACCCGACTAATGACCTACTACGGTACCTTGCCGACGGATGCCGTCACCTCGCTGGATGAACTTAGACGCATGGTGGCCACGACTCAGCTGCGCCCTGACCAGCCAGTGCGACGGTCAACGCTCCGCCAACTGGCAGATGTGTTGCGCGGAGACGAGCTGCAGTTATCCGTTTCACGGGGGCCGGTTACCATCGAGACAGCGGTGATCGCTCTGTCCGACGGGGTGATTGGTGAGCAGATCGAGGTACAAAACCCTGAATCCGGTGAAACTTTCCGCGTTATTGTGACCGATGTCGGGCGCGCAGAGCCGCGCTGACGTCACCCGAGCCGACGCAAAAAAAATGCTTGGAAATGGTTAAAGTTATCAATAACGAGTGTCGACTAACCGACATCGAGTTCGATTTTTTGGTTCGTAGAGGGGTATTTAAATCATGAAGACGATGCTTCCACCAGAGGCCGGCAGAATGGCCGCGCAAATCATCAGTGACAATAACAGACTTCAAAAACCTGGTGAGGTCACCCGCCCTGACGTGGGTCGCCAGCCCGTCAACGCTGAGCTTGTTGCGCGAACCAGTGACCTGATGCTCTCCGAACGACTGGAGTCTGCCTTAAGACAAGCTGAGTTTGACGAAAATAAAGTCCGGCAAATCAGTGACGCGATTCGCGAAGGCAACTACCCGCTGGATGCGCGACGCATCGCGGAGAGTTTTGTGCCACTGGAGAAATTGCTGTAATGGTCACTCCCTTAAAAGCCGACATTGACCCGGCGAGCCACCCGCATGGATGAGCTGATGATCATTCTTGATGAGCTTATCGGCGACGTCGCTGATCTAGAGCATGCGTTACAGGCTGAATTCGAAGCCATCAAGGCGCAAGATCTCGATCAACTGGATGCGATACAAAAACGCAAAGAATCAGCCCTGAGTCGACTGAGCGATGGACGATTTGAGCGAACAGCCACGTTGCTGGAGGGTCGTCAGACTGACGAACTGCCCGCAAACCTGCTCGAACGGTGGCAGCAACTCAAGGACATTACGCAAAATAGTCAACAACATCTCAAGCGCAACCAACTGGTTGTACAACACAAACTTATGGTATTAAGCGAGGCGCTACAATCGCTGTATCAGACGAATTCCCCGGGTGGTGTGCAGTTATACAACCGGACGGGAAAACTTAGCGGGAATTCCGATCGCTGAACGGCGGATCGGCAAGCAAATCAATCACACCTGAACGCAAAAGACCCTGCTTACTGATCTTCCCGCGATTGAGCTGTGTCTTCAATCTCGACGACCTGAGTCACATCGCCGGCATCCTGAGCAATAAGGCTCTCTACCAGACCTGGGGGGGGCGCCATCTGAAGCTTGGAAAACAAAGACGCGGCAATTTCAGAGAGCGTCATCCTCAGTCGTTCACGCTCATCTGCCTGCGCACGTAGGCTATCGTAACCCGCGTTATAGAGTGCGGAAACTTCCTGCGAGGGCAGCCAGGCATTCACGCTGTGCCGCAGTGTTTTCACCACACGATCATTCTTGGCAATGCCCCTGGGCTGACCATACTTGCTGTCATTTTGCCCGTCAACAAATGCTGCCTTGATCGCCTTCAGCAGGACAGGAGCATACTGTTGGCGGAACCCCTCAAGCTCATTCTGGACAACACCATCGGGTACGGTTTTTCCTGACAACATATCCCACAACGGCTTGCCCTCCAGACCATTAAACGGTCCGACACTTGATCCCGACTTCGCAAGCGGTGACTCACCAGGCGCCAACATCTGACGGGTGGCCTGTTCAATACTGTTGATCTTGCCTATGGCGTAGAGCACCAGAATCGCCACCAGTATCAAGGCAATCGTGACGAAGGTCAGGATGATTAGCGTGGTCATGGTCATTGTCTATTCATGCCCTCCGATGTCCGGATGCGCTTACGTCGGGTCTGACGTCAAGTCGGATACGGCGCCCCCCGTAACCTCACGTTCTTCATCGCGCAAGAAACGCAGGACCTCAAAGGGCTCTGTCAATCCAAGTTCCCGCCAAAGCGCGTTGGCTACGTCCTGCGTCTGTTCGATCGCTTGTGGACGACTGATCTTTAACGTCTGATAGGCTGCTCCTAATACAAACACTTTCTCAGCGAAGCGCTCGGGCAGATAAGTGTAGGTGAAATCTTCTCCACTTTTGACCAGCTGAAAGCAATCAGCGACTGGCAGGTTTGGCTGATCACCGCCCTTTGCGATCGCCAACAGCGCCTGTTCTTCGTGGCGCGCAATATCACTGGCTGCCTTAGCAAAGGCCGCATCAATGTTCGCACGGCACTTTAACGCCACACGCACACAAAAAATACGATTATCCCTGGACAATGAACTTGCCAGAGATAGTGCCGTCTCAAAATCCTCCCTGGCTTTTTTTTTGAACTTGTCGGATTTTGATTCTCTGCCCCAAATCATGCTAAGTCCCCATCACGGTATGGTGCTTCCAGTAAGGGCCTCAGCTCCTTCAGAGTTGCACTCAAAATTTGGCTGATCCTTGATTCATTAACACCCACGATGGCACCGATCTCTTTCAGGTTCAACTCTTCCACGTAGTATAACTGAAGAATCAATTGCCTGCGCTCATCAAGGGTGCCTATCGCTGACGCAACCACAGACTTTACGCTTTCCTCTGCGGCATCATCAAAAACATCATGATGCTGGTGCTCACCATCAAAATTGCTTTCGTCGACCAATGTTTCAAGTTCAATGGTGTTCAGTTGATTGGCATGATTGCGTTGGTTCTCGTAAGCATCAATACTCAACCCTAGCGCCTGCGCCACTTCTCGATGGGTCGGCGCCCTGCCGAGGGTATTGGACAACTGCTGGTTGATGTCGCTGTGAGCTTTGCTGTTTTTGACGGCCAGTCGTGACACATCGCTTAACCGCCGCGCCTCGTCAATAATTGCACCCCGAATCCTGGCTTTCGCAAAAATTTCAAAACTGACACCCTGCTCAGCGTCATAATTTTTCTCTGCCTCGAGCAGACCAATGGTCCCGAGTTGAATCATATCATCGAGTTCAAGATAGGCCGGCACGCGCGGGCGCAGATGGATCGCAATACGCCTGACCATGCCCAGGTAGTGGCTGATCGGCAGGCGTTCTTCACCAAAGCGCTGCACATCCTCGTAGGGATTGGTTTTCATTGAGTAATCAAACCCTTTCCATGAAAAACTGAACCCCACGCGCTGAAAATGACTGCCCTTGGTGATCCATCAAAGCGTTTGCGACATTCCGTATCCCTGTCGTCATCACGGATGTTGGGGCCATTTTGATCAACGGTGTTGCCCCGCGCCAAGACGTATCGACCATCATCTCTTTGGGGATGGAGCCTGCATAATTTAACTTAACTGATAGAAAATTCTGCACCACTTTATTCATATTCTCAAAAAGCTTGGCGCCCTGCCTTTCGTTCTGCACCAGATTTGGCAGAAAGAAAAAATCATTCAGCCTGAGATCATTCACCATAACCTTGATCAAGGCGTACGCATCCGCTATCGAGCTCAGATCACTGGTACCCACGACAACGCGTATCTGGCAACCTTCCATAAAACTCAGCACCGGTGGGGAGATGCCGGCCGCACAATCAACAATTAATACGTCGTAATCGTCGGGAAGGCTGGAAAACTGACGAATGATGTTTGCCGCGCCAATCTGATCGATGTTTGCCAACTCGGCGAAGCCACTGGCTCCCGCCACCAGGTCGATGCCATGGGGTGTTTTCAACACGATCTCTGGCAAAGTCACCAGATTCTTCAGTACATGGCCAATATTGACAAGGGATTCGACGCCTAGGCCAATCTGAGCGTTGGCCAGTCCCATGTCCGCATCAAAATAAAGCACCCGGCGACCCGATTCAACCAAGGCCATCGCCAGATTGATGGATAATGTTGTTTTACCGACGCCACCCTTTCCACTCGCGATACAGATCGTTTTAGTTTTCACATCAACTCCATGTTTGTTTTATTAGCTGACTCCGCCAGACGAGGCCCAAACCTCACAGACCCGACACTAACCTGATGATCGACAAGGTCGCTCATCGCACGCATGACGTCATCAATGATGGAAGACTTCTCAAGCAGCAGCAGTGGCTGTTCGACATTACTGCTATGACTCCCCCACATCAATGGGACATCATTCTCTATCAACGCATGTATCGTGTTCCAACTGACCCCCTGATAATCGATACCACTTATCATCGCCGAACTAAATTTCACGGCCTTACCCGCTGCCACATAGTCCACGGCGTTGACATGCCTGTCAGTCGCAATCACCAGATGAAAAGCAGCGGACGGTAGCCGTTGCTGCAGACGCAGCAGCTCACTGGTATGTAAATTTGCAGGCAGCTCGACAACCAGACTGCCGGTGCTGATGTGCTCGTTTACAAGACTGACCAATGCCGGGAAGTCACCGGCCTGCAGCGAATGAACCTCTAGCGCCTGTCCGATCGCCGCTGCCGACGATAACGCACCCTCGTGAGCGGGCTTGTACGACACAAACACGGCGTTGCCTTGCTCGCCTGTTCTGTTGAGTGTAGCCGCCAGGCGCATACCTTGCAGAGTTTTTCCGACACCGGGAGCACCCACCAGAAAGTGCACCGTTGGCAGTTTCTCCAACGCTGGCGTTTCACGAAGTTTCGTTTGCAACCACGCACGTATCGCAGTGATACATTCAATATCATGCGTGCAACCTGCGGTCACTCCGGAGAGCGTTTGTAACAGCGCAATCGGTACCGTGCTACCCGACATTAGCCGCACAAGGCGCGACAACGACAACTCGCCCACACTTACACGCTGCCCGGACACGTGACCTGGCGATCTTGCCGGCGGATGCCTGAGTTCATCAAGTTGCGACTTCAAGTCACGAAATCCGGCACTGATCAACGCTGCGAGCGCTGGCAACGTATGAGCGTCGGTGTCGGCAGGATTCTCACTGGGTGCAGGCGCTGTCGCGGCTGTATTGGCACCGCCAAAATCCATGACCAACGACTCTGGCGTAAACCGTTTTGGTGGTCGTTGTTCGGTGTCAACAGCAATGACAAACTGGATTTTTCCAGCGACTCGCGAACGTGCAATGATCAACACGTCATCGCCATATTTGGCATTTATGTCGCGTATCCCGCGACTCGCATCAACGGCATCAAATCGTTCAATTCTCATGAATAATTCCTGTTACCTAACTCGCATTGAGGCCTATTTTTGCGATGACTTTGACATCCTGATCTTCTGGTATCTCCGTGTAGGACAACACCCGTAATCCGGGAGATCGCACCCGCATCGCCTTTGCCAGCCAAGGCCTGATGCCAGGGGAGACGATGAGCACGGCGGGCAAGCCCTTGTCCTCTGTCTGACGCTTTTCAACATCGATGGCTGTAAACAGGTTCTCAGCCAGTTTAGGGTCCATCACCAGCTCACCGGATTTCCGGCTCTGCAGCAGTGTGTTTGAGATCAAATGCTCCAGCTCCGTCTCCAGCGTGATCACTGAGAGCGTTTGACCCAGTTCAATCAGCGACTGCATCATAAAGCGCCCCAGACGCGGGCGAATCAACGCCGTCAGTTCATCGGCATCCTTGGTTTTGCCAGACTCAACGACCAGGCTTTCCATAATGCTGCGCATATCGCGCAAGGGAATATCTTCAGCGATCAGATTTTTCAGCACCTGATTCACGGTCGCCAGCGTCAACTTATCGGGCACCAATCCGTCCATCAGCTGCGGTGATCGTTCAGTCACTTTATCCAGTAACTGGCGGGTCTCCTCATGCCCCAACAGTTCGGGCGCATTGTCTTTGAGTACCATGTTCACATGCGTGGCAATCGCGGTAGAGGCATCGACCACGGTGTACCCGAGCATGCGCGCATAATCTCTTTGCGCGGGCAAAATCCAATAGGCATCCAGACCAAACGCGGGCTCCTTGGTGGGTGTGGCGTCCAGGGGGACGGAGACATTACCGGGGTTGATCGCAAGATCGTGTCCGATTTTCATCTCACCCTTGCCACGCGCGATACCGCGCAGCAGTATCTTGTAAGCGTCGGGAGCAAATTCCAGGTTATCGCGCACGCGGATGGATTGCAGCAAAAAACCAAGCTCTGCAGACAGTTTTTTTCGTACACCACGTATCCGGCCAAGCAATGTGCCACCACCCTCCTGACTGGCCAAAGCCACCAAACCGTACCCCAATTCCAGACTGATGGTATCTGATTGTTCGATATCATCCCAACCCAGAAGGTCAGTAGCCTCCGTAGACGCCGCACGCCCCTCAACGCTCTGTGGCGCCTCTGGACTGTCAACCCGTAACGCCCGTTGCTGCAACAGATAACCCAGCCCCGCGCACAGTGCTGCGAAGAGCAGAAAAACCAGGTGCGGCATGTTAGGAATAACACCCAGCGTGAACAGGATTGCCGCAGAAATATACAGTGCCTGTGGATTGGCAAGCTGCATGCTGGATTGCTGCGACGTGTTCTCCGCCGTTGTGACGCGGGTGACGATGATGGCGGTTGCCAGTGACAGCAGAAGGGCCGGTATCTGTGCGACCAGACCGTCACCAATGGCGAGCAGCACATAAATTTCGCCAGCCTCTTGAAAACTCAATTGATGCTGGAGTATGCCGACCGCCAGGCCGCCAAATATGTTGATCATCAAAATCAGGATGCCCGCAATGGCGTCTCCGCGCACAAATTTGGATGCGCCGTCCATGGATCCGAAAAAATCCGACTCCTGACTGACCTCTTCACGCCGCGCCTTGGCTGTTGCCTGATCAATTAGACCGGCATTTAGATCAGCGTCTATTGCCATTTGCTTGCCCGGCATCGCATCGAGTGTGAAGCGCGCAACCACTTCGGATACCCGACCAGCGCCCTTGGTAACGACCACAAAATTGATGATAATCAGGATAATAAAAATGATGAAACCGACGACATAATTGCCGGCGATCACAAATTGTCCGAACGACTCGATCACATTTCCGGCCGCACCGGGCCCCGTATGACCGTCAACCAGCACCACACGGGTAGAGGCAACGTTCAAGCTCAGACGCAACATGGTGGCCAACAACAAAATGGACGGAAATGCGGAGAATTCGAGCGGCTTGGTGACATTGATGGCCACCATAATAATGACCAGGCCGATGACAATATTCAGCGTAAAAAACACATCCAGCATCAGCGGCGGAATCGGTAAAATCAGCATGCTCATGATGATGAGAATCAAGAATGGGATTCCCAAACCCTGCAAAGTACTTTTTAACAGACCCTGTCCAAAAAATGACATCACCCAGCTGCTCAATTTAAATTCCTTATTTATTAAATCTTTAAGAACTTCCGACAGGCACTTTTGACAAGAAGCGACCGCGTCATCAACAATGAAGCAATTTATGAGCCAACTAATTTTTACCATGCGGTAAAGTCATCCCGGATATGTGTCGACTAAACAGCAATTGATCAGTCATAGCCATGAGGGGTACATGTGATGTTAAGCACCAAAAATTTGAAATTGGGCAACCGACGCGTCTGGACAGCCATGCTGATGATGGCCTCTCTCAGCAGCTGCATCGTCTCTGAGCGTTCCTCTCCGGCGTCCGTCATCAGCATGCTGGAGGCCGCCGACACCATTCGCGCCACCGGCTACGCGGTAATCAATCTGCAGGCCAGCGACCTGCCGGAGCAACGCCGGCTATTGGCGATACGTGCCTCCCGGCTGGACGCTTACCGTTCATTGGCCGAACAGGTCTATGGTCAATTCATTGACTCGAGCAGCACCGTCAACGACCTGGTGCTCAGTAACGATACCTTCCGGGCTCGTGTACAAGGGGTGATTTACGGCGCAGAACTGGAGAGCATCACCCCGGTGGGTGCTGACACCTATGAAGTCACGCTGAGCCTGCGCCGCTCCGTGGTTAACGATCTGCGCAAGTTGTACCTGGAATACTCCCGCGAATACCAAGCGTGACCCGGAGAGACCTCATGCCTAACATGCCTGCACGCCGATTAATGCTTGTACTGACCGGCGCCTTGCTGTCGATGGCCGCCGGTGCACAGGCACCTGCCCCGGCGGACACAGACAGCCCCGAGGCCATCCTGGCCGCGCTCAAGCACGCGCTGGTAGATGCTGCTCAGCAGCAGACAGTCAATGTCATCAGCAGTGCATTTATTGACAGCAGCGGCGCGCTGGTGGAGTCCAACTATTTTGATACAGAAGCCACCGTCAGAGGCGTGCGGGTGCGGGAGTATTTACCGGCACCTGAGCAAGCGCCCGTTGATCACACCGCTTCCCTGCCCGCCAGCCTGCAAAATGCACGCGCAGGCGTGTGCGCGGTCGACGCGGCGACCCGATACCGGCCCACCCTGCTGGTCTCTGCCCGCACCGATCTGGGCCAAGGTCGCGTTAACGATGCAGATGCCGATGTCATCAAGCAACACGCCCGCGGGCTGATGAATAACCATGCCGCTTTCAGCGACAACTGGGTGCTCGTGCATGAGGATGAGCTGGCCAGCGGGCTCAGCCAGTACGACAGACTGCTGACCGGCATGGTCGCGTTTGACACTGCTGACTACGCGCTGCAGTGGTCACTGAGCAAAACACCACCCTCCAGCCGTGACGGCGCAGTGCGCCAATTGGTACAACAAGGCGTCAGCGGCGCGCGGGCAGCGGCACAATACGCCAGCTCTGCAGCACGATACCTTGCCGAAACCAACCCCATTGCGGCGCTCGACCTGCCTGGCAGCGACCCGGCCGTCACGCTGTATCACCAACTGACACTCATCAACCGGCGCACGGGTATCACACTGCACACCCAGGCGTTTGGCGTCACTTTGCCCGCCGCTGACAGCCAGCTGCGCCGCAGTCAATCGCAGCTGGCCAATGATACTGTCAGCGCCCTGCAACCACGACTGACAGAATTTTTTAATGAGGTCTCTGCCACGCATGCCTGTCAGTTGCGGCAGTTTGCTGTGCTGCCTGCGCCGGGCAGTCTACCCGACAGCCTGCCGCAAGACCTGCAGATCCGCATCGGCGCCGCCAACAATGCCAGAGCCGGCGATCGCTTTCTGATCATCGAAACACCTTGGGAAGGCGGCCAGCAAACACTGAACAGTAATCTGGTCGGGTCTTTGTCGATCGGTGAAATCGTACAGGTCGACGAGTTTCAATCGACACTGCGGGTCATCGCAGGCAACGGATCCGCGCACGAACTTAAATTTGCCCTGCCATTTTAATTTTGCAATAAGCACCAACACGGGAAACGTCACATGAGCATGATCAAACACTACCTGACACCAATACTACTGCTGGTACTGTGCGCACCTGCTGCCTCGGCGCAAACCACAATCCCCAACAGTCAGAACGCCGCCATTGATGAAGCGCTGATCACCTTGCTGGGCAATGCCGACATCAACGATTTTTTGCAAGCGCGGCGCAGTGAGGAAATCCGTGGCGGTTTCTACCAGGTGCGCACGGGTGACACTCTGGATCAATTACTGGAGCGCATTTACGGCAGCACGCTGATACGCCGGGACATCCTGCGTCAGGCGATGATCAGTGCCAACCCGCACGCGTTCAGAAATAACAACCCCAACTGGATACTGGCCGGTGCACAGCTGCGCATCCCCGGTGCCGATGATGTCATGGGACTGATTTTTCGCGACACCGAGAGCGTGCGCACCCGCATCCGCGGCGGCAATCCCAACTGGGTCAGGTACCCATAATGATGCCACGCGCCGCGTGATGTGAACACAGAGACATAGCATGATTCCTGATGTGCAGCCCAACCATTTGCGTCCGCTGAATCTGGATCAAACCGTTGCCGGGGGAATCCGGCTGAGCACTGAACAAGGCCGGGCATTAGGCCTGCGCAATGATCAAACCGTACGCGGTGTCGCTGATGAAAACGGAACGCGCATTCTGTTAACCACCGACCATGGCAGCCTGCAGCTGACGCTGCCCGGCCGCGCACAAGCCTTTGCAGAACTGATGTTCCGCTCCTGGCTGACGCCCAGAGGTTTTTTGTTACAGCCCTTGGCGCTGGCCGATAGAAAGGCTGAAAAAAGCACCCTACAGGCAACCACCGCACCCGGCTCCGCCACACCAGCGGCTGCCTCATTACCCAGCCGGGCCAACTATCTGCTACCGTTACAAACACCACTGGGTGCGCTGTCCGTGTTCGCAAACCCACAATCCTTGCGCCAATGGGTAAACCCGTCCACACGCCATACCGCTGAACGCGCCGAGCCCGGTATTTTGCTACCCACTCGCGACAATATCAGCGCCATCACCATTAAAGCCGCGCTGATGAGCAGCGGTCTATTTGCACAGCAAGGCGTAGCCAACCCGGTCACACTCAAGACACTGCTGGAGGCCGCTAAAAAACGTCTGGAAGATACCCGTATCGGCGACTCGGCGATAGAGATGAAAGACATCGATGAAGCCATCGACTACCTCGAATCGGCGCAGTTGCAAGCGATTGCAAAACAAGAGATCCAGGAAGTGTTCTACCGCTTCCCGCTATTGTTCAATGATGCGCCACCGGGCGAGGCAAGTATTCAGAGAGAAAAAACGCACGAACAGGCCGACCACGACATGCCCTGGCGCTTTGATGTGGAATTACCCGTGGATGAACAACACAACGTGCAGATCAGTGTACAACTGAGCCAGGGCTCAAACCTGAACCTGGTGATCTGGAGTCGCTCTGAGCCACTGGTCAGCTTGATGGAGCAAGAATTGTCGGCACTGGCGCGGCAACTGTCGACCTGGGACATGGTGCTTGATCACTGCCAGATTGTTTTTGGCGAGCGCCCGCACACCCATCGGAGTCGCGACGTACCCTCCCCCTTAACTGGTCAGCATCTGGACTGTTACACATGAGTGACTACAAAAAAATACCGCGCGCCGTGGCGTTGGAATACGGTGACAATGCTGCGCCACGCGTCATCGCTCAGGCCGAGGGAGATCTGGCACTGTTGATGGCACGCGCTGCGCAGGAGTTAGGCATACCTGCCATCAAGGACGAGCATCTGTCACACGTGCTGGGCAAGCTGCGCCTGAATGAACAGATTCCGGAAGACTTGTATGTGGCGGTTGCGGTGATACTGGCCTGGGCCTTCTGGTTGTCTGGAAAAACACCCGAAAAAGGCCCCGGCACGTCGAGTCACACTGCGGAACGCGACGCTTGAAGCCAGGCATCGCGCAACTCACTCAGCAAGCCGTGTACTTCTCGAAAAGCTGAGGGATCATTGTGTGTATGCGCCTCAGCAAGACGCGTCAGGCAATATGCATATAAGTCATCCAGATTTCTGGCCAACTCACCACCCACATCAAAATCTAGGGTGTTACGCAGTGCAATCAGAATTTTTTGAGACTTGGATACCGCCAGGCCTTTTTCGAAATATTTTTTCTGTGACAAAAAGCGCTGGGCATCAACCAACGCATCCGTTAAACCCGTGAACAACAAATTTAATAAATCAGCCGGCGATCCATATTCAGCAGCGGAATCATACCTGACCTGGCCGTAGGTTTTTATGGCGGTACCATACATATTGCGCATCATTTTTCTCCTGCGATGAACTACAAGATGCTTTCGTCACAAACACCACGCAACTTTAGCCGCACTGCTGATTATGAAAATAATTCGCAGGCATTAAAGACTCTCACAGCAACTGTCGATTGTTGACTTCAGAGCGTCGAACAATCTGGCGCCAGAGAGCAGATACAATCCGATACTGATTTTTTGTAAACACGATTGTATGCAGCGAACTAACGTGCAGGGTTAATTTTTTATATCAAGATCAGGAGAAAAAAATGTCCGCAATCAACACCAATGTGTCATCTATTCTAGCCAGAAATGCGCTGATTACTAACGAACGCGATATGTCAACTTCTATGGAAAGACTATCAACCGGCTTACGTATCAACAGCGCTAAAGACGATGCCGCAGGCCTAGCCATAAGTTCCAAGATGACCTCGCAGATTCGCGGCCTCGACCAGGCTGTGCGCAACGCCAACGACGCAATATCGCTCATCCAAACTGCGGAAGGTGCATTGGTAGAAACCACGAACATGCTTCAGCGCATGCGAGAACTGGCGGTGCAATCAGCCTCCGATACCAACGTCTCCGCCGATCGCACGGCCTTGAACGAGGAATTCACCAAACTGCGCGAGGAAATCAACCGCGTAGCCCAGAACACCCAGTGGAACGGGCAAAATGTGCTGGACAAGAGTTTCGCCACTGGTACGGGTGTTTATAAGTTCCAAGTCGGCGCCAACGCCGCCCAGACCGTCAACCTGACCATCGGAAACTACCAAACCACTAGTGCGACACAGGGTACGACGGCCATCGTTGCGACAACGACTTCAGCAAGCGGCCCGAATCACGCAACAGCGGCAGCGCAGGTGTCCACGTTGACAATCGCTGGCACTCCGGCGCTTGGTGACGTGATTTCCGTCAGCGTGGGTAACAAATCCTTCGTGCATACGGTCACAGCCGGTGCAGGAGCTGTGCAGAACGTGACTGAGATCGCCGCTGCGATACTTGCAGGCCTGGGTGGAGCCAGCGGTGTCACTGGCGTCACAGGCGCTGCCGCTTTAGGGGTCCTGACTTTCACGGCGTCCGACACTGCGTACGGGTCCAACTCGTTCTCGATCAGCGCAAGTCAGGCAGGGCTGCTGAGCGGCATTCGTGAAAGCTCCATCACGACTCAAGCCAACTCCAACTCAGCCATCGCTGCGCTCGATACTGCCATCGCGACAGTCAACACAGGCCGTTCCGAGATGGGTGCGACCATGAACCGCCTGCAATACGCCGCCGACAACCTTGCCAACGTATCCGCTAACGCCACCGAGTCACGCGGCCGCATTCTGGACGCTGACTACGCCAAAGAAACCACCGAACTGGCGCGCACGCAGATCATTTCTCAGGCTGGTACCGCGATGTTGGCGCAGGCCAACCAGGTCAAACAGACTGTGCTGTCCCTGCTGAAGTAAGTGAGTTGGTTTGCCGGGTGTCAGTCGCGAAGACCATGTGCTGAGCCCCGGCAATCACCAAGTTGAGTGACGGAGTGAATATGCCAACTATCGACAGCAATACCCTGGTACAGCCCCGACCTGCGTCAAGGGCCGAGGTGGCTGCTCCGAAACCTGTTCAGGCGGCCGACACGGTCAGTCAGAAGATCCGTGAAGTGTCTGCGCGCACCGAGCAGGTGAATGCCCAGATCATCGAGCAGCGCAGTGCCTCCGCCGAGCAGATGAGCAAGGTGAAGGCACGGCTTGATGATGCCATTCGCACGCTGAATGAAAACAGTGACCGCAATCCGAATAAACTGCAGTTTTCGGTGGATGAGGTCTCCAACAAAATTATGGTCGTGGTCACCGATGAGGTGACCGGGGAGAGCATTCGGCAAGTCCCTGCCGAAGCAATCTTGCGTGTGGCCCATAACATTGAAGCGATGAAAGGCCTGCTGTTTGACAAAGTCCTCTGAGCGCTGCTCAGAGGACTTTTTTATCACCGCCGTCGGCGTTGTCCGCCGATTCTTCCAGATCAAACATAAACCCGGCACGAAACGCCCGGCACTGTGTTGTCAGACGCTCTTGCTGTTCAGTCTGTTCTGGCAACCAACAGGCCAGACACGCCAGATTCAGCACGGGCAGATCTCTCATCAAAGCAAATAACAAACTCCAGGTGTCTGCAGGAATGGTGATGGCATCTTTCACGATTAACACGGCCGCGGTAGCGTCGTTAACGATTTGCCGGGTGGCATCGCGCAAAGGCGTTGTTTCAAGACGAGGGTTCAATATCTCAACAATGTCCGTGTCGGCGTCCAGCATCAGTATGTCGCGGTTTGCGGATTCCAGCAGACTGATCAATCTACCGAGATAATAGTCACGCAACCAGCTGCTGCCGAAACTGGCGTGATACAAGCCACTTTGACGATTGATACTGCCGGCCATTGTCAAGAACAACGGCGTGTGTGCGGGTAGCAGCCCGTGAGTCAACGCCGCGATATCGAGATCAGTCTCATGATCGATGGGAAAATCAGCCATGGTGTCAAGTTTCCTCAGTGATGGGGGTACCATTTTCATCAAAACGCATATTCACCGGCACTACGGGACGTGGTCTCTGCAGCGGCTGGCCCAGTGCCAGCGCCGTTCCCATATTAAAGATATAAGCGATCACTTCAGCCACGGTGTGATACAGGCTTTCGGGGATCATATCGTCGAGTTTCGTGCTGAAGTACAGCGCGCGAGCCAGTTCGGGCGATTCAAAGATAGGTACCTGGAACTGCTGTGCCCGTTCGCGAATACGAGCGGCAGTCAGGTCTGCGCCTTTAGCGACCACCTTCGGTGCTTCGCTGCTACCCGGCGTGTACGACAACGCCACCGCAAAGTGTGTCGGGTTTGTGATGACCACATCGGCCTGTTCGATGGCCGCCATCATGCGATTCATGGCCAGTTCGCGTTGCCGCTGTCGCAGTCGCGCTTTTACTTCTGGCTGCCCTTCACTTTCTTTCATTTCATCCTTGATGTCCTGACGGCTCATTTTCAGTTTTTTGGTGTGCTGAAAAAACTGCCAAGGCATGTCAACCAAGGCAATCAAAAATAATGACGCTGTGATCAGCAGTGTGGCGGTGACCAGTATGCGGCCCGCCTGATTCATTGACTGCTGAACCGGTATCACACTGAGCGCACCCAGCGCATTGACGTAGAAGTACAAAACCAGACCGGTCACCACGCTGATCAACACGGTTTTTAAAATATTTTTGACTAGTTCGAACAACGCATGACCGCCAAACATGCGCTTCAAACCGTTCAGCGGATTCATGCGCGACAGTTTGGGTTGAGCGGCTTTGAGGCTGAAACCGATGCCACCAAACACACTGGCCCCCAGGATTACACCCAATAACAACAAGGAACACACCAAACCCACCAAGGGCAGCACAATGCCCACGGATCCGGCGATTTTGTCGACCATCAGACCTGGATCACGGGTCACTGCCGCATCGAGGATAAAATTGTACTGATACAGCCGTTTGAAGGTTTCGATGGCGGCGCTTGAAATCATCACCAACAAGGCGGCAAACCCGAATAAGGTGACCGCTACCGAAAAGTCTTGCGACCGAAGAACCTGCCCCTCGTCGCTGGCTTTTTCCAGGCGTTTTTCGGTGGGTTCTTCGGTTTTGCTTTGACTGTCATCTGATTCGTCAGCCATGGCGTTACACCCCGGGCAGCAGTTGAAGCGTCTCTAACGCCTGCGTCCACAGCCGTTGTATGGCATAGACCATGGCGGTGATATTGGTATTCAGGGCCAGCAGACCCACCAGCAGGATGGCGGGAAAACCGACGGCGATGATGTTCAGCGCGGGCGCTGACCGTGTCATCACTCCCAGCGCGATATTCAGCAGCAGCAGCGACACCATCATCGACAGCGCGAGATTCATCGCACCCAGAAAGATAAACGGAAACCAGCCGAACATGATCGTCAGCCAGTCAGCAAACGGGGGCAGCGAGCCGATCGGAATGCTGTCAAAACTCTGAAATAACAGTTGAATGACCACCAGATGGCCACCCAGGGTCAGGAAAATGAAGGTGGACAAAATGACCATAAACTGTGAGATCAGTGGCACGTTGCCGAGATTCGGATCCACCATACTGGCAAAACCCAGACCCATGGCATTGGATATCGCCTCGCCCCCCACCACAATGGCTGCATTTACAATCTGCAGCAAAAACCCCATGCACGCCCCAATAAAGATTTGCGTAGCAAGTTGCCACAGGCCATCAGCAGTAAGAGGGTCAATAGTCGGAATAGCCTGATTATCATAGATAAAAAATGTTAACACCACGGCGACCATCAGACGGATTCTGAGATTGATGACATCCATGGAGAACAGGGGGGCGGTAATCATAAATGCAGAGATACGAATCATCGGCCACAAAAACAGCGTGAGCATGGCCACCAATTCATCAATGCCATCAATTGGGGTCACTGCAACATTACCGGAATCAAGAGAAAGATCCGCTCGATATAATCGATAAACAGCGTGATCTGCCAGTTACCAATCAGCAACAGTGCTACCACAATAAAAATGAGTTTGGGTACAAAACTCAAGGTCATCTCCTGGATCGACGTCGCCGCCTGCACGATACCAATCACCACCCCCGCCAGCAGAATGCCGGCCAGTAACGGCCCCGCCAGCAAGACGGAGATCCAAAGCGCCTCACGCCCCATCACAATGACGTCGCTGATTGTCATCTAAATCCCCATGAAACTCGAACTGAGTGACTGCATAACCAGTAGCCATCCGTCTGACAGTACAAACAACATCAGTTTAAACGGCATCGAGATCATCATCGGTGACAGCATCATCATACCCATCGACATCAGCACGCTGGCGACCACCAGATCGATGATCACAAACGGTATGTAGATCATAAAGCCTATGGTGAACGCTGTCTTCAGTTCGGATGTCATAAACGCCGGAATCAACACTGACAACGGTACTTCTTCAAACGGTGTTGCCGTGTCGACTGAGGCGATATCCATAAACGCGCTTAAGTCCTCATCGCGTGTTTGCAGGAGCATAAACTCACGTAGCGGGATGATGGCCGCATCAAACGCGTCATTCGCACTGACCTCCGTGTTGATGTAGGGAATAATGGCTTCGTCATACACCTGCTGAAAAACTGGGGCCATGATGAACAAGGTCAGGAACAGCGCAATGCCCACCAGCACCTGATTCGGGGGTGTCTGCGCGGTACCTATCGCCTGACGCAGCAGCGACAGCACAATAATGATGCGTACAAACGACGTCATCATGATCAGCAGTGAGGGGATCAGTGTCAGCACTGACATCAGCAACAGTACTTGCAGTGTCAGGCTGTACTCTGCATCCCCGTCGCCCGTGTCAGTGACGTTGAACACCGGCAGTCCGCTTTGTGCGAAAACCTCAGGGGCTGGGAGCCAAACTGCCAGTGGCAGCAGTATCAGCAGCAGTCGTTTCCAGGACCGACCCGCACCAGCGTCAGTCTGTCCAGGATTCAATAACCGTTGTTCGTTCATGAGAAATCGCCAGCAAAATGGTTTTATTTCGGGCCTTGACCAGCATCAAACGCTGACGATATCCCACGGTAATCTGCGATTCAATACTGAGATCGCTGGTGCCACGATACAAAAATTTGTTTTTATACTTATTGAGCCCATAAAAAAACATGCCCATCAACACGGCGACTAACACAACGCCAAACAGTGACTCGAGACCGGGTGTATCCATAACACAATCGTTCCGTTGCGGTGAATAGGGTTGTCAGATGTTTTTTATGCGTTCCGCCGCTGGGATCACCTGTGTGAGCCGAACACCATATCGCTCGTTGACCAGCACGACCTCACCCTGAGCCACCAGCGTGTTGTTTACCAACAAATCCAGGGGTTCACCTGCCAACCTGTCCAGCTCAACAACAGAGCCTTGAGTGAGGCGCATCAGGTCCTTGATTTTAAGCGACGTTCGGCCCACTTCCACTGAGATCGTGATGGGAATGTTATGCAGCACATCCGCATTGATGCCCGAACGGTTCAGTGCATCGGTGCTCGCCGCCAGCAGATTTGACATGCCGCCGCCGAGTAAAACGTCATCTTTGATCTTATCGTCTGTCATGGTGATCTCACTGGTTTGAAGTGGGTGTCTGAATAAATTGCTTTATTTTTATCGCTGCGTTATTTCCCGCCGATCCGATCTCGGCGGTGCAGACACGTGCGCCTGATATCTCTACGGAAGCGTGGTCAGGCTTGTTAACGTAAAGGATGTCGCCAACGCTGAGTGTTTGCAATGCTTTCAGGCTGGTATTGATCGTCGTTAGATTGACGATTAATTCCAGTTTTGCATGCCCACACGCGTCGCGCATTTCATCCCGCCATTGATTGGCTTTAGCATCGTTATCCTCTGAGGTCTGAATTCGGCTGCGCAGCAGATCCCTGATCGGCTTGAGCGAAATGAAGGGTGTGACGATGCTGATTGTCCCTTCGGTGTTGGCATCGAGCGCCAGCACAAATCGACTGATGATCACCAGATCATTTTCATCGGCGATCTGCGCAAACTGCGGATTTATCTCAGAGGCGGCCTCAATAAAATCCAGGCCGATAATGGGTGACCAGGCCTCTTTCAGCGAACCAAAAATAATATTAAGCATGATGCGAATAATCGATGTTTCGGTCGGCGTGAACATCCTTCCCGGGTGTAAGGGCGTGTTGCCCTTGCCAATGCCACCAAAAAAATTATCCAAGGACGAAAAAATGACCACAGGATCGATCACAATCAGAGAATAACCACGCAGCGGCTCAAACTTAACGGTGTTGACGGAGAGTGGCGCTTGAAGTGTCGACAAAAAAGCTCCGTATTTTTCGATCTTGACGCGTTCAATACTGATCTTGGGCGTCGTGCGCAGAACGTCCATTAACCCCACGCGAAGCTGCCGCGTGAAGCGTTCATTAATCATATCGATCGCCGACTCATTAAAGCCCAGCGAGGTATCCTCAGTGGCAAGATCATGGAGCACAACCTGCATACCCTGGTTGTCAGGAGAGCTGCTTTCTTGCAACGCCGTTAACTCGTCGGCACTCAATTTTCCGCTTGTGTAATTCATGTCATATCCAGCTCTATTTAACAGGTATCGGTGACCTACTGAATCAGAAATTCTGTGAAGTAAACTGATTCAACACCGCCAAAATTTTCAAACTGCTCCAGAACCGAGTTGACGGTCAGGCGCATCTCCTCACCTATCTCAAGACGGAAATTCTCCCGGGCGATGTTCTCTTCCGGCGTGTTACTCAACACGGTCAATAACGCAGATCGTATGGCTAGCTCATGCTTAATGATGTTGTCCACGACTAACTGATCGTAGTGGGTCATGATGGCGATGGTGACCTGCATCACGCGGCGCGAACCGCTCAGATTCGCGGTTAGCGGGCGCTGCATCTCGTAATACAGTGTCGCAAGCCGCGAGGGTGTCGGGGTGGTCATCAACTGAGGCTCTGCCACAGGTTCTGTCGCGGCCGAAGCCTCAGCCGCAGCGCCCTGCTCGCTCTCTAGCGCGGCCAGTTCTTCCTCCAGTGCGTCGTCAGACATTGACCCGGTTATCATCAGCGTTGCAAAAACAGCACCCACGGCAACAAGCAACACGACCAGGACTCCGATGATAATCGGCACAATTGGCAACTTCTTTTTTACCTCATCAGCGCTGTTGTTCTTCTCATCAGGCATCACAATTCTCCATTACTTTCTCAGACGTAAGTATCCAGTGCCCCACTGACAGAGGCGTGTTGTTCATTCAGCGGAGCGTCGCCCTCGGCTGCATCTAACCCGGTTCCAGGGGCCTGGCCGCGATCATGATTCGATGCAGACGGATCGCGGGACGCGTGACCGTCATGCCCGCCCCGCTCCCTGAAGATATTGAGTTCGAAGGTTCCACTCTGCCCCATGGCATCGCGCAAGCCCTGACTGTTATCTCTGAGCATGCGCACGACGTCATCATTCTGCGCCACCAGATTGACGGTGATTGAGCGGTTGTTGTCAATAATCTCCGCCTCAATGCTCCCCATATTTTCAGGGAAAAGCATTATTTTCAGGCTGGTCTGCCCTGCGACACTGCGATCCAGCAAGGTATTTTTTATCACAGACCCAAATTGTTCGCGTAAGTCGTCAACATGCATCCATCGCTCCGGGAAGTTGCCCGAGACATCCGTTACCTGCGTCGGCACTGTTGGCGCAGCACCCATCGATGGCAGGTTGCTGATGGCCACGGTTTGTCCGGTTGCTGAGTGCGCCGGGGTGAGCGGTGCTGCCGGGCTATCAATCGCGGGCGACGGGACCGCTGATGGATGGCTTGATGCAGGGGCCTGCGCCATGAATGGCGGTGTTGGGGCGCTCGGCATCTGCGGAGGGATTGGTGTCGCTCTGGTCATCGTCTTGAGCCACGCCTCTGTGGACTGGCGCCGTTCAACGGCCCCCGACACGTCATCCGACACAAGGGTCTCGGTCCGGGTTGTCGAGACCCTTTGTATATCGGTCACTGGCTGTGACGCCACGGGCGGCACCGACACTCCCCGCATCGCCGCTAATTCACGGGCAGCCGTAGCGTTAACCGCGGGTGACTGTGCGATCTGGTCGGACGCAGCGGACGGCGCCATGACCGT
>Ga0169931_10000060_pt1 | contig 144056 bp, 123 predicted proteins | sample Kivu_15m_20L_FD_129675 | JGI IMG/M metagenome (GOLD analysis project Ga0169931, IMG submission 129675) | Freshwater microbial communities from Lake Kivu, Western Province, Rwanda to study Microbial Dark Matter (Phase II) - Kivu_15m_20L... | ecosystem: Environmental > Aquatic > Freshwater >... | reverse complement strand
GAGCCGACATATTTAATTACATTGAACGCTTTCATAATCCGCGGATGAGACGTCGAGTTGCCAAGAGTGATTTGGAGTTTTCAGCCGTTTTACAACCGTCCGTGTAATCGGGGTAGAACCCAGGCCTTACGTATGAGTGACGAACTGGTTCCGATAGTAGCGTTAATTATTACAGGCTGCTGCATTTTGATTCCTTTTTACCTTCGATATCTTACCGGGGTAAAAAAAATGGAAACCCTGGTAAAACTTGCAGAGAATGGCACCGATATCAAAGCTGACACACTAAGCCTGCTCAGCCGTGAAACTGGCCCGGTAACTGATTTTAGACGCGGCGTAATTTTTATCGCTATCAGCATTCCGGTAATAGCCAGCCTGTTGATCGACGAACGATATGAACTGGCTGTTTTACTGGGAGGAATCCCTCTATGCGTTGGCGCAGCCTTTCTGCTGGTAATCCGGTACGGACGTCAGTCAATAGCCAACCAAGCCTAAACACTGACCAGGTCGCAAGCCGGGGATACTTTCTGGCCATAGATAATCGAGAACAGCAGACTCATTTTCCGGAATCAGATTTGATTCACAGAGTTCTGCTTCGAAATGACAACAAAGCCTTTGGCGAACTGGTCAGCATGCACCAGAGTCACGTCAGGGGCTTTTTGTGTCGTCTGTGCAAAACTGATTCGATAGCAGATGATCTTGCTCAGGATACCTTTGTAATCGCCTTCCGGCAGTTAGCGAAATTCAAGGGCAGCGGGAGTTTTGAAGGATGGTTGCTGCGCATTGCATATCGATGCTTTCTGCAAAGTTATCGTCAACAGAAACAACTAAAAAAAATTTATGAGTTCCTGACTCAACAACAATCAGATGATGCAGATATTTTAATGAACAAGCCCGAGGAAAAACTCGATCTGGAGCGCGGGCTGGCAAAACTGGAACCCATTCAGGCTGCTGCAATTACCCTAAACCTCAGTATGGGTTATTATCATGCCGAAGTATCACTCATTCTTGACATCCCACTGGGTACCGCCAAATCGCATATAACCAGAGGTCTGGAGCGCCTGCGGCAACTAATGTCTGACTCTGACAACGAGAACACATCATGTCACTGAAAAAAAATGAACCTTTCGAGATAATGATTAGTGCAACTCCACTCCCAGTGCTTGAAGATTTAGGCTTTACAAAGAGTGTGCTGGCCCGAACGCGGCGAATGAAGTGGCAACGCTTTGGGCTCAACGCAACCGTATGGGGCTGTACTGTATTGTCATTTTTAGCCGTCATTCCCTGGCGTAATTTTTTGGCTGAAATGCAGCAACTGATGACGCCGGCACTGGATCGTCTTGATCAATTGACTGAGGTCATTGTCGTTGATCAATCATTGCAACACGGCATCATCCAGCAATTCACTGACAACCAGACATTACTGCTCACTGCTCTTATAGTAGCTTTATTTGTAGGTTTAACGGCTGGCTTGGTAACGGAGGAGTAGGCTCTGGGCTCACAGACAATAGACTGTAAGTGAATTCTGATATTACTTCTGATATTACTATTGAAATGCAGAAAAGATATGGTGGGGCGTGATGGATTCGAACCATCGACCAATTGGTTAAAAGCCAACTGCTCTACCGCTGAGCTAACGCCCCATCAAGCATGATTCTTTTTCAGAGCTGTAGCCCCGCAAAAGAGAGTGCGCATCATACTATGAGACTAAAAAAACTCAAGTAATTTGTGATCAGTTAGCAGTTTTTCTAGCACCTGGAGATAATTTCAAACCAACGAAGGCGGGAAAAAATACTGAGTCGGATCAATAATTCCGGCGTCAGCAAAGCCCTTTAACCGCAATCTGCAACTATCACAACGGCCACATGCCCGGCCCTCTTCGTCAGCCTGATAACAAGAAACAGTCCGTGAATAATCAACACCAAGACGTGTACCCAAGGAAATGATTTGTGCCTTGGTCATTCTGATCAGGGGCGTACGGATGCGTATTGGATGACCTTCAATGCCGGCCTTAGTTGCAAGGTTAGCCATCTTTTCAAACGCTTCAATATACTCTGGTCGGCAATCGGGATATCCGGAATAGTCCAGCGCATTGACCCCTATAAAAATAGCCTCTGCGTGCAGGACTTCAGCCCAAGCCAATGCATATGATAAAAATACGGTATTGCGCGCTGGTACATAGGTCACCGGAATCTGATTCAACACCACCCCGTTTATTGGGACATCAACAGAGTGATCTGTTAATGCTGACCCTCCCAGTCGGCCAATCCCCAAAGGGATAATCTGGTGGCTGACAGCATCAAAGAAACGTGTCTGCTGCCCGGCAGCGGTTAACTCACTGGATGAGCGCTGTCCATAATCGAAACTCAGCGCATAACACTTATAACCTTCAGACTTGGCAATCGCAAGACACGTCGCTGAATCAAGACCACCTGAAACAAGTATCACAGCCGTTTTTTGTACAGCACTCACCGCTAAACTCCCGACAGTTAATGACCCGGTTTGTTTCCCCAGATTATTTTGTGCAACTGCACCTGCATACGAACCTGAATGCGATCCTGAATAATCCACTCCGCCAGTTTTTCATACTCAACTTGCGCAAATGAAGGCGAAAATAACACTTCACCTACTCGAGATAACAAATCGTATTGATCAACTTTTGCTTTGGACCACTCATAATCATTTCGATCGCAAATAACAAACTTAACCTCATCCTTGGAGCGCAGCCTGCTTATATTTGACTCAAGATTCCGATCGCACTCGCCAGAACCCGGGGTTTTTAAATCCATTATGATCTTGACCCGCTCATCAACAGCGGTGATATCCATAGCACCACTGGTCTCCAATGAGACCTTCAGGCCCTTGTCACACAATAACTTCAAAAGCACGAGGCATCCGGGCTGAGCCAATGGCTCCCCACCTGTAATACACACGCGACGCGCTCTGGCAGTGCTTAACTCTTCGAGAATATCCGACAAAAGAATCTGGCGCCCATCATGAAAAGCGTACTCTGTGTCACAGTATCCGCAACGTAACGGACACCCAGTCAGTCGAATAAAACTCGTTGGCAAACCAACCGTGCTGCTTTCACCTTGTAGTGAGTGAAAAATTTCGTTAATTCTGAGACTCAGGTCTGTTTCCATAGCAATAAGTTTCACAGAATTCAGTGTGAGATTTCAAAAGAGTGTATAAAAAAAGAGAGGCGCGCAGATGTCTTCACTACACGTAGCCAAGATTACAGGGGTGGCATATCCGCCCCCCTTGCATGCCGCTTGTTTTGTTGAAAGTCAGTTTATAGACCGCAGATATATGTCAGCAAGATTGGCTGCTGAGGTATTAGGAAAACGTGTAATAACATCTTGCAGCATGAGTCTAGCATTGGTGTTATCGCCCAACCGATGATAAACCGCGCCCAACGAATACATGGCATCTTCAATTTTCCGACCGTCAGGATACTCAGTCAGAATAGTTTCGAAGGCTGTCTTAGCCTCGTTGAACATAGACAGGTTGACATAAGCCTGCCCCTGCCAATAGTAGGCATTGGTTACAAAACGGCCATCAGGATACTCAGCGAGGTATTGCCCGAACTGGTCAATCGAAACCTGATATTGTTGCTCCTGAAGTAAAGAGTCCAAAGCCAGCTCATATAGCTGCTGCTCTGTCAGAATACCGGTCTGAATAGGAGCTATGCCTGAAATTGCGGGTGTTGCAGTTGATGCAACTGCAGAGCTAACAGGAGCTTGCGTGGCTATTGTTGCGGCTGCGACTGTTTCTCCGGCCACAACGGCAGAACTTGTTGCCACGACACTTGGTGCTGTTGAAGCGGTTTGTGAAGCAGTATTGACAGGAGCTGAACTTAAACTGGGCACGGCTGCCGATGCGGAAGCAGGTGCCGAATCCATTTCCTGGTAAATTGAGCTGAGTCTTGAATCCAAATCTGTATATCTATCAAGAGAATCTTGCTGTAATCGGTTTATCTGGTTGGCTTGCTCTTCAACCATTCCACGCAATGTTTCCATTTCGCCGCGCAGAGCAGTGAACTGATCAAGTAATAGCAAGAGGGCATCGTTATTTGCCGCCCCAGCCTGCGCTGCAACAATAATCGGCCCAATTCCTGCTTGAGCTATTGCAGAAAATGACCCTGCAGAAGAAGCAAAGGCAGTCGTGCTAAACACGACTGCCATTACCGCTCCAGCTAACTTCGCCTGGATCTGATTCATGCAATTAACCCGCAGGCTGAACTTCTACACGTCGATTCTGACGGTATGCATTTTCAGTCTGACCATTTACAGCCGGACGCTCTTCACCATAGCTCACTGTTTCCAGCTGGCCGCGTGACGCACCGTTAACGATCAGGAAATCGCGGATGTTGTTAGCACGCCGCTCGCCCAAAGCCAGGTTGTACTCACGAGTGCCACGCTCATCTGCGTGGCCTTCCAGACGTACACGACGGTTTGGATTGGCAGCCAAATTGCGTGCGTGAACAATCAAAGTCTCACGGTCAGCAGGCTGGAATTCAGCTACGTCAAAGTCGAAGTAGAACACTGTGGTGTTCAACGCAGCCTGTTCACGACGCTGCTGCTCCTGACGCTCACGCTCCAGACGCTCTTGTTCCAGTCGAGCAGCACGAGCAGCGTCAGACTCACCTGCAGTCTGAGCAACAGGAGCCATCTCTTCTGTGTCACTGGTTGAACTGCAAGCAGCCAGACCAATGATTGTCAATGCCAAAACAGCTGATTTAAATACATTATTAAATTGCATTCCCACTTTTAGCGTCCTCCGAAAGACAACCTATAAAAAAACTATGCCCTAATTTAAGTACGGAGACCAGGAAGGTTCACGTACATCGCCCTGCACAGATGGTAAACGGAATTTGACGCGGCCGTCAATGGAAACGGCATCTAATACGCCCTTTCCACCTGCGGTTGTGCCGAACATTATCATACTTCCGTTTGGTGCCACGCTGGGAGATTCATCAAGTGCGGTCTCTGTGAGCTTAATCACCCTTGAGGTCTGAACATTCAGAATGGCAATGCCATAACTGTTGTCCTGACGGGTTTCGCGTCTCACATGCACCAGGTTCACTCCGTCAGGAAGAAACTGGGCCTTCGCACAATAAAAACAATCAAACGTCAAACGCTCGGGCAAACCGCCAGTAGCATCGACCTTATAAATCTGTGGCTGACCTGTTCTGTCAGACGTAAAAATCACGCTGCGACTGTCAAGCGTCCATGCCGGCTCTGTCTCGGCACGTGGATGATCTGTCAATTGGCGTAGCTCATTAGTACCCAGATCGAGCACATAAATATCGGGACTGCCGTCTTTTGACAGAACCATCGCCAGCTTGCTTCCATCCGGAGACCATACTGGCGAACTGTTGATGCCAGGAAAATTGGTAACCTGACGCCGCTGCCCTGTCGACAGGTCTTGAATGTAAATGCGCGGCAAGTCTGTCTCAAACGAGACATAAGCGATCTGCCCACCATCGGGCGACCAGGCTGGAGACATGATAGGCTCCCTGGATTCCAGTAATATCTGAGCGCGACGCCCATCGTAATCTGCGTAGTGCAGCTTAAAAACCGTGCTGCCTATTGGGCCTTCGGCTGAAACATACATAATTTTGGTGGAAAACGCCCCACGTCGACCGGTAATTTCCTGATAAACAACATCGCTGATTTCGTGAGCTATATCACGCAGTTGAGTCATGCTCCCAGTGAGTACCTCTCCGAGCACTTTACGTTCACGGTTGATATCAAAAAATTCCCACTGCACTTGAACCATTTGCCCGCCAGGCACTTGGCTGATCTTGCCAACCACCAGATATTGCTGCGCAAGTATGCGCCAGTCCCGGTAATGAACTTCGCGCTCTTCCGATGGCAGACTCAGCATATTGGCCCGTGACAATGCTCTAAATTCACCTACCTGCTCAAGATTGCTGGAAATAATTTGAGCTATATCTTCATCCAGAAGATTTGCGCCATCCCATGCAAACGGTACAACTGCGACAGGAATAGGATTATCTACTCCGCGAGTAATCTCGATATTCAACTCCGCGGCTGACAACCTTAGAGAAAATACCAGCACCAACACAAACATCATCAGGCTGCTTTTTTTCAATTCAGTAAGTCCTCTGGTCTGAACGTTAACAATAAGGAACGGAAACTCCGTTCAAACATTCGCGGCGGCATTCCCTGCAGTTCCGAAAACCGACCCACGGCTCGTACAGCGGTTTCAGCAGCCCTATCGAAGGCCGCATCTCCACTGGATCGGACAATTTCAACATCAACTACATCACCCGTTGGCACCAATCTGATTCTCAGAACGGCTGTCATATCATTTCTGGCACTGGGCGGCCGAGACCAGTTACGCTGGACAAGGTCGTGAATCACAGCTGTATAGGCCATTACAATCTCTGACTCTGTTTCCGCCTGCTCCCGCGCAGAAGCTTCAGCTGCAGCCTGCGCAGCGGCGTCTGCCTGACGCTGCTGCTCCAGTCTTTGCGCCTCTTGCTGCTGCCGCTCTGCCTCCTGCTGACGAGCTGCTTCCTGCTGACGCGCTATCTCCCGCTCGCGCCGCTCCTCAGCCTCCTGCTGTTCACGCTGCTGACGCAATACTGCCTGACGTTGCTGCTCTTGAGCCGCCGCCGTTTCACGAGCAACTTGCTCCTGTCTGGCTTGTTCCTGGCGAGCCTGCTCTTTTCTGGCCTGCTCTTGCCTTACCTGTTCCTGCCTGGCCTGCTCCTGTCGCACCTGTTCTTGTCGTTGTTGCTCAGAACGCTGCTGCTGAACCTGTTGATTACGCGCCTGTGGGTTCTCTTCAACCAGCAGAGCCTTTACCGCAGGCGGTCTCACAACTTCGAGCACTTCCGAATCGGCACGCCCCATAATCAAAAACGATCCAAGGATCAGCCCGTGGATCAGCAGAGCCAGCATTATAGAAAACGGGTACCCGTTAAATGCCGTCACGCTATCTATTCCAGTGGTTTCGTAACCAGATTCGGGCTGTTTACACCTGCGATACGTAAAGCTTCCATCAAACCGATAAAGGGGCCGTAGCTGGCGTTGGCATCACCTTCAACAAAAATCTGTATGGCAGGATTCACCTGCACAATACTGGCCACCTGTTGGCCAATGAGTTCAAGTGGCACTGCTGATTGCTCTTCCTGCTCAGTGACACCCAGGCTAATAAAATATTCATTATCAGCCGTCAGCTCTATGACAAGCGTTTCTGCATTTTCGTCCAGATCCAGCGGCTCCGAGCTTGCCTGAGGCAGATCTACACGCAGCCCCTGCGTCAGCAAGGGAGCGGTCACCATAAAAACGATCAGCAATACCAGCATGACATCAAGGTAGGGCACTACGTTGATCTCAGAAACCGGTTTACGCTTCTTCCTGACTATTTCCATGATTCTCAAAGCCTTGATCGTTGAGAGCTTTCAACTGATTTCTACCGTCTGCGACTTTATTCACGCTTTTGTAGCGGGAGCGCTGGCAACCTGCCTGTGCAGAATACCGGCGAACTCTTCGGTAAACGTAATGTAATTACCGGCAATCACGTCCACCTTGGTCGAATAACGGTTGTACGCCACAACGGCGGGTATCGCGGCAAACAAGCCCATTGCCGTTGCGATCAGAGCCTCGGCGATACCGGGTGCGACAACCTGCAGTGTTGCCTGACTCTGTTCAGCCAGACTGATAAATGAATTCATAATGCCGATGACCGTTCCGAACAATCCGATGTAGGGTGTTACTGAACCAACAGTCGCTAGGAAAGGCAGATGCTTCTCAAGTTTTTCCTCTTCTCGTGAATACGCAACACGCATAGCACGCTGAGCACCCGCCATGACGCCATCGGAATTCACACCACCCTGCTGACGCAAACGCATGAATTCCTTGAAGCCCGCTCTGAAAATGTTTTCCATACCACCCGTAGGTTTGTTGGCCTTTTGCTGATCACTACCTTCACGGTACAGTTGACTCAGGTCCATGCCAGACCAGAATCGCTTTTCAAATCCGCTTATTCCCTGTTCAGCGCTGTTTAACACCAGCCACCGCTGCACAATCATCACCCAGGAAATAATAGAGGCCAGCAACAGGATCAACATGACCAGTTGCACAACTATTGTTGCCTCAAGAATTAACGACCAAACGTTTATAGAGCCGCTATGCACTTGAGAATTCCTTTAACCGGTTACATGTCCAAAAACTGGCGGCATTATAAGCTTAATTAAACACTTATAACACTCCGGCCAGTGGCTTGAGGCTGATAAAATATGGCGAAATCATGATAATTGGGTGATATGCGAAGGTTCAGCCCAAGGTAGGGGCAACCAGTCCGAATTGCAGATAGGCGTGAGGTGTCACCATCCGCCCCCGTGGAGTGCGCATAATAAAACCTTGCTGAATAAGATAAGGCTCGAGTACGTCCTCAATGGTATCTCTCTCTTCGCTGATTGCCGCTGCTAGACTGTCAACACCAACAGGCCCGCCTCCAAATTTCTCTATCATGGTGAGCAACAATCGCCTGTCCATGTGATCGAATCCATTGTTGTCGATACTGAGCATATCCAAAGCTTTTCCGGCCGTCTCAAGCGTAATGGCGCCATCATGCCTGACCTCGCTGAAGTCGCGCACCCGGCGCAACAACCGGTTGGCAATGCGCGGCGTTCCGCGTGAGCGGCGCGCTATCTCAAACGCTCCTTGCTGATCTATGGTGCAACCCAGAATCCGGGCAGAACGAATGACGATTTCACAGAGCTGCTCGGCAGTGTAGAACTCCAGTCGCTGAATAATCCCGAATCTGTCCCGTAGCGGAGACGTCAACAGACCTGCCCGCGTTGTTGCGCCCACTAACGTAAAAGGTGGCAACTCAAGTTTTATGGAACGCGCTCCGGGGCCTTCTCCGATCATGATATCCAGCTGGTAGTCTTCCATTGCCGGATAGAGTATTTCCTCAATAGCCGGGCTCAGGCGATGAATTTCGTCAATAAAGAGCACATCTCCGTGCTCAAGGTTGGTCAGCAATGCCGCCAGATCCCCGGCTTTTTCGAGTACGGGTCCTGAGGTGGTTTTGATCGCCACATTCAACTCGTTGGCAATAATATTGGCCAGTGTGGTTTTACCCAAACCGGGAGGACCAAAAATCAGGGTGTGATCGAGAGGCTCCGAACGCTGTCTGGCTGCACTGATAAAAATATCCATCTGATTTTTGACGTCAGTCTGACCGATGTAGTCTTTAAGACTCAGCGGACGGATCGCCCTGTCAACAGAGTGCTCCAAAGAAGCAAGACCGGGAGAGACAAGGCGTTCGTGTGCAGCGCGATCAAAATCTGACATGTCTGATGTGCTTCCCATTTAGACCATGGCTCTGAGTGCAAGCCGGATAATGTCCTCACTGCGCTCAATGCCTGGCTTGTCCTTCATCACCCGGACAACCATCTTCGCTGCGTCCTGAGGCTTGTAACCCAGCGCTATCAGAGCGGTTTCGGCATCCTCACTCAACTGACTGCTGCCGGAATCTTTTTGCACAGAAGCACCACTATGTGCAGGCCCCGCCTCCCATGCGGTCAGACGATCGCGCATGTCCAGCACCAGACGCTCCGCCGTCTTTTTACCTATACCGGGAATTTTGGTCAGAGCATTTACATCGTTGGTTTGCACCAGTCGCACAAACTCCACCGCAGGAACACCTGACAAAATTGCCAAGGCTACTTTAGGACCGATCCCTGTGACCTTGATTAGCGCCCTGAACAGTGCACGCTCAGTCTCTTCCAGAAAGCCAAACAACTGATGAGCATCCTCGCGCACAGCCATATGCGTAAACAGCACCACACCCTGACCGATAGGGGGCAACTGGTAAATAGTACTCATCGGGGCCAACAATTCGTAGCCAACCCCGTTGACATCCAACAACAGGTCGGGCGCCCTTTTCGCGAGCAAAATTCCCTTCAATCGACCTATCAACGTATGCTCCTGCAGTGATCGTCTTGTGAATTCAAAAATAACCTTATGGTTTGTACCGTTTGTCGCCAAAACTGCGTGCAGCAGCAATTCGCACCATACTTTGGCGGCTGTTGGCATGGCAAATGGCGATCGCCAGTGCATCCGCCGCATCTGACTGCAACTTGCCCTGCAAACCAAGCAACACCTTGATCATGTGCTGCACCTGCAGTTTGTCAGCCGCGCCAGAACCCGTCACTGCCTGTTTAACTGTGCGCGGGGTATATTCCGCAACCGGCAGATCGAACTGCAGACATGCGACCATCGCCACGCCTCGCGCCTGCCCTAACTTCAGCGCAGAGGATACACTCTTGCCGAGAAACACTTCCTCAATGGCGCACTCTTGCGGGCTATACTGCTTGATGATACCGGTCAAGGCAAAAAAGATATCGCGCAGGCGCTGTGGATGCTCAACCGGTAATGGCCGGATACATCCACAATCGACATAAGTCAGTTTGTTTCCGACTGACTCAATGATGCCGTAGCCGGTTGCGCGCGAGCCAGGGTCAATACCCAGAATCAGAGTCACCCACACCTCACACCCTTAAGCGGACAGTATAAACCGGCAATCCAGATCGACTTGCCGGTTGGATTGATATCACTCAGCCTGTGCGGGTGCACCCGCTGCAGGCCCTGCGACCTTTTCACGCAGACGAATGTTAAGCTCACGCAACTGCTTGGCAGAAACTGGCCCCGGCGCGTCAGTTAACGGACACGCTGCAGACTGAGTTTTCGGGAAAGCCATCACATCACGAATAGACGTTGTACCCGTCATCAACATGATCAGCCGGTCCAGCCCGAAAGCCAAACCGCCATGCGGCGGCGCACCGGAAGCCAGCGCATTGAGGAGGAATCCGAATTTTTCCTGAGCTTCCTCTTCGCCTATTCCGAGCAACTCGAACACAGCCTGCTGCATGTCAGGACGGTGGATACGAATTGAACCGCCACCTAACTCTGTGCCGTTCAACACCATGTCGTAAGCACGCGACAAGGCTTTATCCGGGTTATTACGCAGTTCCTCAGGTGAACAGGACGGCGCCGTAAACGGGTGGTGCAGCGAGTTAAGATTACCTTCTTTATCGCGCTCGAACATCGGGAAGTCAATTACCCACAATGGCGCCCATCCCGAGCGGGTTATTCCAAGATCCGCACCAACTTTCAGGCGCAATGCGCCGATGGCCTCACATACCGGGCCAAATTTGTCAGCACCAAAGAAAATGATATCGCCTGTGGCGGCCTGAACCCTGGCCAGCACAGCCTTGACAACCTCTTCAGGCATAAACTTAATGATCGGCGACTGTAGCCCGTCAAGCCCTGCAGCGATATCATTGACCTTGATCCAGGCGAGACCTTTTGCCCCGTAAATACCTACAAATTTTGTGTAATCATCAATTTCTTTACGTGTCAGCGATGCCCCGCCTGGAACACGTAGCGCAATCACCCGACTGTCAGCGTCATTGGCTGGCCCGGAGAACACCTTGAAATCGACGTCCTTCATCAGATCGGCGATATCGGTAAACTCCAGATTGTTACGCAGGTCCGGCTTGTCCGACCCGAAGCGACGCATCGCTTCGGTCCAGGTCATGCGCGGAAAATTCCCGAGATCAACGTCTAGATGCTTCAGGAAAATACCACGGATCATGCGCTCCATGATGCCCATGATGCCTTCTTCATCAAGAAAGGACGTCTCGATGTCGATCTGAGTGAACTCAGGCTGCCGGTCGGCACGCAGGTCTTCGTCACGGAAGCACTTGGCAATCTGATAGTAACGATCAATACCCGCCACCATCAGCAACTGCTTAAACAGCTGAGGCGACTGCGGCAACGCAAAAAATTGGCCGGGATGCGTGCGGCTGGGCACCAGATAGTCACGGGCACCCTCAGGCGTTGCACGAGTCAGAATGGGGGTCTCGATATCCAGAAAACCATTGTCATCGAGGAAGTTGCGGATTGAATTGCTGACTTTTGAGCGAAAACGCAGCCGGTCAATCATCTCAGGGCGACGCAGATCGATATAACGGTGACGCAGGCGGATATCCTCTCCCACCGTTGCGTGTTCATCCAACTGGAAAGGCGGAGTCTTGGCTTGCGACAGTATTTCCAGGGTGTGCGCCAAGATCTCGATAGCGCCACTGCGCATATCCGGGTTGGTTGTGCCTTGTGGGCGCGACCGCACAAGACCTGTGACACGCACCACAAATTCACTGCGCAGCGTCTCTGCCAGGTTAAAGCTGTCTGCACGATCCGGATCAAACACAATCTGACACAGACCTTCGCGGTCGCGCAGATCCACGAATATCACGCCGCCATGGTCACGTCGACGATGCACCCAACCACACAGGCTGACAGTTTCGCCGTTGAGCTGTTCGTTCAAATCTCCGCAATAATGGCTGCGCATACGCTTTCCTGTTTCTCTTTCTGAATTGTCTGATGGTTAATGTCTATCGCCCGGTGCCACCGGGTCAAACTGTGGCGGAACTACTTGCTGTCTTGCTGGTTTCTGCCTTGCTGGTTTCTGTCTTGCTGGTTTCTGTCTTGCTGCCTTCGGTCTTTGCAGATTCTGATTTGGTGCTGGCGGAGCCGGATTCTGCATCCTGTGTACCATGACGCTTGTTGGTCGTCTTGAAATCTGTTTCGTACCAGCCTGCTCCCTTAAGCCTGAAGCTGGGAGCAGATATCTGCTTGGCTAATGCCAGCTTGTGACAGGCAGGACACTCGGTCAGAGGAGCATCGCTGAATCGCTGTATTGCTTCCAGCTGATGCCCACACTCTTTGCATTGATACTCATAAATCGGCATATAGAAACCCTAGTTTCGAGCATATGTGCAACTGCAACGGACTGACTATACAGCAAGCACGCTCCCGAGGAGATGCCGCCAAATCAAAGGCGCGGATTATAACTCAAGAAATCATCCATCAGCACCTGTATTGCGGCTTTTGCTGAGACTCATTTGAGCACTTGCGACGATATGCTCAATCCATTATAAATAGCATCAAGTATGGCGTTCTTAAGCGCGATTTCCTCATGCTTCTTTTTTCTCACTCTACTTTGTTACAGGATCCGGCATGGCAGCGTCCAAACCTTTGGTTAAAAAAACAACAGCAATAACTGAAAAATACACAAAAACCGCCATTCTCGCTGAAATAGCGACGAATACCGACCTCACCAGGAAGCAGGTCGATGCTGTTCTGAACGAATTGGGTGCGATTATCGAACGACACCTCAAAAAGCGCGGTGTCGGAGAGTTCACCTTGCCTGGCTTACTGAAAATCAAGGCTGTGAAAAAACCGGCACAACCGGCACGAAAGAATGTTCCCAATCCATTCAAACCTGGCGAACTGATGAATATCGCCAAAAAGCCCGCCAGCACGCGAGTAAAAATATTGCCGCTAAAGAAGTTAAAAGAGTTCGCCCAGTAATCCGGGCTTCGACCCCTGGGGCAGCAGTCGAAGCTGCTGCCTCGGATCTTTGCAACACTGCATCTGGCTATAACCTTCAAACGTAGACCCCGGTGCCACCAGGCACGGCAGACACGTCTACCATCCCTTAAAACCTCAGAAACACCGGATTTCGCATGCGCACCAGTCAATACCTTATTGCAACCCTCAGAGAAACTCCTGCCGATGCCGAAGTTATCAGCCACCAGTTGATGCTGAGGGCCGGACTGATCAGAAAACTGGCCAGCGGCATGTACACCTGGTTACCCGCCGGATTGCGTGTATTGCACAAAGTCACCGCAATCGTTCGGGAAGAAATGAATCGCTCAGGCGCACTTGAAGTGTCGATGCCAGTCGTTCAATCAGCCGAGCTCTGGCAGGAATCAGGGCGCTGGGACAAGATGGGACCAGAACTGCTGAGGTTTGTCGATCGTCATGAACGCGCCTTCTGCTTGGGTCCCACCCATGAAGAAGTGATTACCGACCTGATTCGCAATGAGTTCAACAGCTACAAGCAATTGCCTGCCAACTTCTATCAGATACAGATGAAGTTTCGGGACGAGCGGCGACCCCGTTTCGGGATCATGCGTGCGCGTGAGTTTCTGATGAAGGATGCATACTCTTTCCACATCAATCAGGCATCACTGGAACAGACTTATCAGTTGATGTATCAAACTTACAGCAACATTTTCAGCCGCCTTGGCCTGGATTTCCGAGCTGTGTTGGCAGATACCGGCAATATTGGCGGCAGCACCTCTCACGAGTTCCACGTGCTGGCAGACTCCGGTGAAGACGATATTGTATTTAACTCAACAGGCAGCTACTCCGCTAACATAGAGCTCGCTGACGGATTTATCAGAGATCTCGATGATGGCAGCGCTGATATGCTGCAGAGCCGGGAGATAGATACTGCTCAGGCTCATACTATCGAAGCGTTGACCAGCCTGCTTGACCTGCCGGCAACACGATTGATCAAAACTCTGATTCTGAAAGCCGTGCAAAGCGATACCAATCCTCACGGGCTGATGGCGTTGGTCTTACGGGGTGACCAGGAGCTTAACGACATCAAAGCAGAAAAATTGCCCGGTATTGTTTCTCCTCTCACGTTTGCGAGCGACGAAGAAATTGAAAACGTGATCGGCTGCAAACCCGGCTGTCTTGGCCCCAACCATCTTGATTTCCCGGTGGTTGTTGATCGCAGTGCGGAAAAAATGCGCAACTTCATTTGTGGCGCAAACAAGGCCTCCACGCATCTGGCTGACGCCAATTGGGGAAAGGATTGTCGCTTTGACATTGTTGCTGATATCCGCAAAGTTAAGGAAGGCGATCTGAGTCCCGATGGCCGGGGTGAGCTGTTGATCAAACGCGGCATCGAGGTAGGCCATATCTTCCAGCTCGGCACCAAGTACAGCCAAGCCATGAATGCGTCGGTGCTGGACGAAAACGGTCGCTCTGTGCTCATGACCATGGGATGTTACGGCATTGGAGTGAGCCGGATTGTGGCAGCGGCCATAGAGCAGAATAATGATGCTAACGGGATTATCTGGCCGGATGCCATTGCACCCTTCCAGGTGGCTATCATCCCGCTGAACGCACATAAGTCACCGCGAGTCACTGAGATCAGCGAGCAATTGATGTCAGACCTGGAAAAAGCGGGATTTGAGGTGCTACTGGATGACAGGGATAAAAAGACCAGTCCGGGCGTAAAATTTGCGGACATGGAACTGATGGGTATTCCGCACCGGATTGTAGTGTCGGATCGCGGACTGGAAAACAATGAAATGGAATACAAATCCAGGCGAGCGGAAAATGCAGAAACAGTGCCTCTGGCATCTGTGCTGGAATTTTTGAGTGCTCGCATTGCCACATGAACTGGTCATCAGCGGATCTCAGCCGCTGAACCCTTGCCTATAGGGAGGCTTATGTCCATCAGGTCGGCGCATGATCTGTTTAATGCCCTGGAAAGCAGAGTCTGGCGCGAAACGGACAATGAACTTCCCCAGTGGCAGCGCTCGGGACTGCGGGGTCTACAGATTACATTTGCAGTCCTGAGAGATATCACGGGAGGTCAATTGAGCCTGCGGGCTATGAGTCTGGTGTATTACACCATCATCGCCATCGTACTTATGCTGGCTCTGACCTTTGCTGTTTTAAAGGGTCTGGGCGTACACAATGCAATGGAGCCGGCATTGCTGGGAATGCTGCAGCCCTTTATGGGTAACTATAGCATTCAGATCACCACCAACATTGTCAGCTTTGTTGATAATGTGCGCGTTGATGTCCTCAGCGCCGTGAGTCTTGGCGTACTGCTCTACAGTGTTCTGACCATGATGCAGCAGATCGAACTGACGTTTAACTATAGATGGAACATCACATCTCCGCGCTCGCTTTCCAATTGTGTCAGTGAGTATCTGTTTGCGGTCATTGTCAGCCCTTTGTTGATTTTGATTTCGGTGGGTATCGCCTCATCAGTGAATGCCGCCTTTTTTGTGCGCTTTCTGGAGAGTTTAAGTTTTGGAGCGAGGATTCTGCAGGTGTTTGCTTTTCTGATTCCGGCTCTGTTTATGTCTCTGGCGTTTGCACTGGCATTCATTTTGTTACCCAATACAAAAGTTCGCTTCAAGTCCGCCCTTCTTGGCGGCGTCATCACCATGATCGCCTGGAAAACCATGGCGTGGTTGTTCAAGAATTTTGTAGCGGTAGAGTCAACCAATGCGATTATCTACGCAGCATTTTTTGCGGTCATTCTGCTGATGCTGTTTTTGTACCTGGGCTGGCTGATGCTGCTGATTGGTTCAAGTGTATCGTTGTATCATCAATACCCGGCAAAAACACGCACCGGAAGAAAACAACTCACACTGAGCCTGCAGATTCTGGAAGAAGTCAGTCTCAGTGTTGCCTATCTGATCGTAAAACGTTTTATACAGCGGCAAGATCCGTGGTCGCTGGATGAACTGCAAAGTTATACCAAACTAAGTATGCCTATTCTGGAGAACGCGACTGATACTCTGACAGCCATCGGTTTTATCCGTGCAACAGATGAGCAGCCAAGACGCTATCTGCCTCATCACTCGGTGGAGGATGTGCCACTGAATGATGTTCGCGTTCTGCTTCGTCAACATGGCGGGCATGGGCAGAAAACCCGGGTATTAACACCCGAGCAACGGCAGATACGAACCTTTATTCGGGACATTGATTCGCAGTGGGCAATTTCTTCAGCAAACACCAGTTTTCGCAAACTGCTGGAACAAGAGCAGCTCTTAAGAAAATGAATTGCATTGTTAACCCTATTTTTCAGGAATAATCAGATGGCCAACACAACCCCTTATGTCCTGGTGCTGTACTACAGCAGGCAAGGAGCAACTGCCGCCATGGCGCAACTGATTGCGCGTGGTGTGGAGCAGTCCGGCGATATTGAGGCGCGACTGAGAACGGTACCGCCAGTTTCTCCCGATCACCAACCCTCTATTCCAGCAGTTCCACCGACCGGTGCAGTGTATTGCTCAGAAGCTGATCTCAGAGAGTGCGCCGGCCTTGCGATGGGCAGCCCTACCCGGTTCGGCAACATGGCATCGGCATTAAAATATTTTCTCGACAATACCGGTGCGCTCTGGGCAACAGGGGCTTTAATCAACAAACCAGCAGCCTTGTTTACATCAACATCCAGTATGCATGGCGGGCAGGAAAGCACTTTGTTAAGCATGAGTTTGCCGCTTTTGCATCACGGCATGCTGATCTGCGGGCTGCCCTACAGCGAGCAGGCGCTGATGCGCACACAAACCGGCGGCACACCGTATGGAGCCAGCCATCTGGCTGGCATTAACAGCGACCTGCCACTTAGCAGTGACGAACAACAACTGTGCATTGCACTGGGCAAGCGATTGGGATACCTGGCACTTAAACTGGGGAAGGAAGCAACACAATGACACAAACGTGGACGCCCGTACCTGCATCAGTGCAACGCGCAAGAATGGCATCATTAATCAGCTATTTCGGGCTGATCGGTTTTTTCACCGGCAAGGCGATTGTGAATTTTTTGGGCGGAATGCCGGTTGGCGTAGCGATATTTTTATGGTTGTTTGCAGTTCTGCCCTTGAGTATTTTTTTGCCAGGTCTGCGTCGCAACAATAACCTGCGAACTTACGCATGGTTGTGTTTTCTGATACTGATGTACTTTCTCAATGCAGTCACCGTCGCATTTACAGAGGGAACTTTGTTCTACGGGGTTGTGTACAGCGTGTTATGTGTCGCGATCTTTTGCTCGATGGTGATGTACATCAGGCTCGCCAAAAAGCATCTCGGGATGTCTCTTCTCCGCTAACCTTGCAAACTACCAACCCATCACTGACTTCAGTAAAGGAATGGTGACTTTGCGCTGTGAAGACAAAGAATGTTTGTCCAGCAAGGACAGCACCTTCAGCAACTGCGTCATGCTGCGCTCACTACGTGCTACCAGAAATCGCGCCACCTCATCTGATAACTCAAAACCCCGACAATCAGCACGCAGTTTCAGCGCTTCTGCCTTTTCATCATCACTGATCATCTGCAGATGAAATTGAGCGGCGGACTGCATTCTTGAGGTCAGATCAGGCAGTTTGAATCCCAGTTGCTGCGGCGGGGCATGGGCGCCGATCAGTAATGGTGTTTGATACTCTGACATCCGGTTGTAGAAGTTAAACAACGCCAACTCCCAGTCCGGTCGCCCGGCCAGATCATCTACCGAATCGAGACAAACCAACGCCATGGTTTCAAGTCCCGACAGAACATCGGGATGCAGCGCTGCATGGCGCGAGAAGTCCAGATAAAAGGCTCTGGCTCCCAATAACTCAGCATCGTGACACACTGCCTGAAGCAGGTGTGAGCAACCAACAGAACTCTCGCCCCATAACCAGAAAAATTCATCCAGCACGGTTCCGCTGTGAGCCAAGGTTGATGACTGTCTTACCCATCGCTGCAGAGCATTTTCCAGAGTCTGCACTATCCGGCTATTGTGTGATTCAGGGTTGCAACGATAAAAATTCCTGAAGGTGGCGTCATCATCCAGGCTCAGCCTGAACGTTAACTGTTGCGGTAACACTTGACGTTGCGATTCAATCATCACCGCGTCCAACGATAGTGCAGGAGCTCACCCACCTGTTGACCCGGTTCAAAGTTCACCGGCTCCAGATCGCGCCCCAGACTGATAAAATCAGTTAGAATCTGGCCGGTACCCACCAGTTTGAGATTTAAGTCCAGGCTATCAGCACGCAGCGCACTGACAGTCACCTGGCGGACAACTGACAGACTCTCCAGATACTGCACCAGGCGGGAATGACTTTGCAGATCACTGATGCCGTCCACGCGCATCAGCACCTGATCCTCACGCTCAAACTCACTGGCAACAAGGCCAAAATATCCTGCTAAGGTAACTGCAGCCCGATCAAGCGGGACTTCCATATAAGTTGCTTGATCATTGCTAATGTGATCAAAAACCTGCACATCATCGCGGAACATAAATTGCCAGAAACCTACCTTGTCTCCGGCTGCGGTGATGAGTATGCGTCCGGCAAGCACGCTGTCAGCAGCATAACGCTCGGCAGCGCGGCGCAGTGCATCTGCGTCCAGCGCCCAGGCCCGGTCAACACTCACTATTTGTCTGTCTTCGAGATCCAGTAATGGTATCAATACCGGCACCGCTCTTTTGTCCGAAAAAATCGTCACCTGATCCAGCAGTTCATGCTCGGCACTGGAGCCCAGCATAGTCCGTCGACCGCTGGCATCCTGCACCGTCACCCACAACAGCACACTCGCACGGTTAACATCCCATACTGGAATGTTGGCGCTTTCGAGCAGGTTGTCGATCAGCGACTGGTCAAAACGCACATCCAACTGACCGGCCTGCTGCGACGTAGCACCACCCGACCTGAAGCTGACCTCTGCAACAAAACGATCTGAACTATTCAACGCAGACGCTATCTGTGTATGCTCGAGCCAGCGGGTCTCACCCGTCACCTTGGTCACAACGCTGGCAAAGGCTTCACGGTAAGCACGACGGCGCTCCTGATCCGACTGATTGGCAACCGCAATCTCCTCTTGATACAAACCCTGGACCGGCAACGCTTGCAAAGTCGCAAGCGGCACTGTGGCGAGCAGCAGCAAAAGCAGAGCTTGTAAAGCCCCGACACCCAGTGAAAAGAGGCTGAGCCCGGCATAAAACTTGATGTGATGTTGATTTTTCATGGCCTCAATCATACCCGATCACCCTATTGTTTTACATTATCGCCTGACGAAGAGGTCTTCAGCTGTTAAAATGCCGGCCTTGACTCCCCGGGACCCCAGCTCGCAACACTCGAGCGCTGACTAAATGACCAAGGCCATGACCTCTAAAGTTGACTCTTCAGGCAATACCCCTTCTCAAACAACCGGCCTCAGTTACAAAGATGCCGGAGTGGATATTGATGCTGGCGATGCGCTGGTTGAAAAAATCAAATCAGTCACCCAGTCGACTCGACGCAAAGAAGTGCTGTCAGGTCTCGGCGGTTTTGGTGCCTTGTGCGAATTACCCGAAGGCTATAAAAAGCCAGTGTTGGTCTCAGCAACCGATGGTGTTGGCACCAAACTTAAACTGGCCATCGAAATGGGCAAACACGACACCATTGGCATAGATCTGGTTGCCATGTGCGTAAATGATCTGATTGTGTGTGGCGCCGAACCCCTGTTTTTTCTGGATTACTACGCAACGGGTGGCCTGAATGTGGACGTTGCCACCGAGGTTGTTACCGGCATTGGTGAAGGGTGCCGGCAGGCAGGCTGTTCGTTGATCGGCGGCGAAACCGCCGAAATGCCGGGCATGTACCAGAAAGGCGACTATGATCTTGCTGGTTTTGCCGTGGGCGTCGTTGAAAAGGATTGCATCATTGAAAATGACCTGGTGAAGCCAGGCGATGTATTGATTGGTCTTGCATCGTCGGGTCCGCACTCAAATGGTTACTCACTGATCCGCAAGGTGATCGAAGTCAGTGGCGCGCACCTGAGTGATTCTTTTGACAACAGCACGCTTGGGGCAACACTGCTGGCTCCCACTGAGATTTACGTTAAAGCAATGCACGCTCTGATGGCCGAGATGCCGGTGCACGGCATGGCGCACATTACCGGCGGAGGCATCGTTGAGAACCTGCCGCGTGTGATGCCTGATTTTACCCGCGCGGTCATAGACTCTGATGCGTGGGTCAGGCCTGCCATTTTTGATTGGCTGCAACTCAAAGGAAACATTGCGCCAAGAGAGATGCTGCGCACATTTAACTGCGGTATCGGCATGATTGTCTGTGTTGCACCAGAAAATGCGGCTCGCGCCATGGAGATATTGCAACCAATGACACGCGGCGCCGTGGTGATTGGGAGCATTAAAACCAGCGAACAGCAAACGCCTGCCGTCGTTGTCACAGGCAAACTGGCATGACGTCAGGGAGTGCCGCTCATCCCGTTTGCCGGGTTGTTGTGCTGATCTCTGGTAACGGCAGCAATCTGCAAGCGTTGCTCGATTACCCGCAAAAAAACTATATGATCTGCCGCGTTATCAGTAACCGGGCGGATGCCTTCGGCTTGCAGCGTGCACGTAATGCCGGCATCGGTATTGATGTACTCGATCACAAAGAGTTCACCTCACGGGAGCAGTTTGATGAAGAGCTCGTGCGCATCATCGACTCCTATCAACCTGACCTGGTTGTGCTGGCAGGTTTTATGCGCATCCTCAGTTCAGGTTTTGTTCAGCATTACGCTGGCAGACTGTTGAACATTCACCCCTCATTGTTGCCTATGTACAAAGGGACAAACACACATCAACGTGTGCTGGAAGCGGGCGATCGTTTCCATGGGGTCAGTGTACATTTTGTGACTGAGGAACTGGACGGCGGGCCGGTTGTGGCGCAAGTAACGATACCCGTGCTCAGCGATGATGACAAAGACTCACTGGCACAGCGTGTTGCTACACAAGAGCACAGGATATACCCTGAGGTGGTATCGTGGTTTGCAGCTGGCAGACTTCGAATTCTTCATGGCGCCGCCTGCCTGGATCAAGTCGCTTTGTCTGCTCAGGGAGTGCAAGTCAACATCAACGGGACACATGCTCATGCCCAGACCAACAAGCCATCTCAATAACCGATCTCGCCGGTTGCCATTTAGTATTCTGATTGTTCTGCCCACCCTGTTTTGGGCTGCTGTGCCAGCACACGCTGCCGATCAGCCATTGGCACCTTTGCCCTATACCGCAAGTTATGAAGCGCGGGCCATGGGCATGCGTACGTCGGCTTATCGCACACTGGAATTGGCCGACAATAATCACTTCCGCCTTAATCATGGCCTGTCGGTCAAAGCCCTGGGAGCCAATCTGATCACTGTTAATGAGAGCACAGAATTTCTATGGCAGGCTCAAAGTGCTGTGCCTTTACAGTATCTCTATCAACAAAGTGGCGTGCGCCGGCGCGATGAACAGGTGGCATTTGACTGGCAACAGTTAACTGCTGCCATGAATCGCGATGGTAGCGAACAAACCCTGACGCTTGAATCCGGCATGCAGGACAACCTCAGTTTTTCAGCACAAATGAGTGCTGATCTCCTCAATCAACCCGACCTCAGAGCAACCGACACCCTGTTGACTTATCAGATACTCGATGCACGACGTCTGGAGCATCACGAGTACCGTGTGGTCGGAGAGGAACGCATCAGCACACCCGCGGGCGAACTGGACACCATCAAACTGGAGCGTGTTCGCGACAGCGACAGCAGCAGATCAACGGTAATCTGGCTATCTACTCAGCATCAATTCATACTTGCAAAGTTTCTGCAGAAAGAAAGCGGCGGGTCAGATATGGAGCTGACACTGGAAAGTATCGAGTGGACAACAAGCGGGAACCTGCCGTAAGCGCAAATCCCAGGAATAACCAATTAAAGCATTGAGTGTCGTGTGCGGCTTGGCTAGAATCGGGCCAAGCAAATAAGGAGAAGAAGCTATGTTCAGTAGACCCTCACGCACCCTCAATATCACACTGCCAGGACTGGTTCTGGCAGCCTCCGCAGTCGTTTCCTTCAGCGCCCTCGCGCAAGACGATTACACCGTGCCACGAACCTGGGATGGCGCACCTGATCTGCAAGGTGTCTGGCGTAATGCCACGGTGACTCCGCTTGAACGTCCTGAAGAACTAGGCACTCAAAGAGCCTATACGCGTGAAGAAGCAGCCATGCTTGAGCGCGCAGCTCAGCAGGAAGTCGAAGAGGATAATGAACCGCTGGACCCTAACCGTCCGCCGCCGCCAGCAACCGCTCTGCCACCGGTTGGTAACTATGACCTGTTCTGGACAGATCGCGGTATGTTTCTGCCCACCATCAACGGCGAATACCGCACGTCCATTATCATTGAGCCCGAAAACGGTCGCATCCCGGCGTACAAACCGGAGTTCCTGGCAAAACGCGCAGAAGAAAGAGCCAACGGCCCTGACCCATTTGACGGCCCGGAAGGAAGAGGCGTCGGTGAGCGCTGCCTGCTGTCATTCGGCTCACATTCCGGCCCTCCCATGCTGCCGGTGATGTACAACAGCCACTATGAGATATTCCAGTCACCGGGTTATGTCGTCATTCTGGCGGAGATGGTGCACGACGCGCGTATTATCAAAATTGTGGACGATCACGCTCCCACGGCAACAGTGATGGAAAAGTGGATGGGGGATTCTATCGGCCGCTGGGAAGGTGACACTCTGGTCGTTGAAACCAGACACTTTAATCCGGACCAGAACTTCCGCGGAGCATCAGAACATCTGACCGTGATTGAAAAATTCAGACGCGATAATGAACACAAGATCATCTACAGCTTCACCGTTGAAGATCCTACCGTGTTTGAATCCAGTTTTACGGGTGAACTGGCACTGACCTCATTTGACGAACCGATTTACGAATACGCCTGCCACGAAGGCAACTATGCACTGGCTGGCACCTTGGCCGGCGCCAGACTGGCAGAGGAAGAGGCTCGTCAGGCAGCTGCCCAACAACAGTAAAATATTAGCCATCGATTCGCTACCCGGTCTTGGCACGAACGGGTAGCAAAAACGGATAGCACAAACGCATAAGCTGATTAAGGGTCCTGTTCCGAGGTCCTTTTAAGCAGTTCGGTCAAGCGCGGCAGATCAGCCGGCACATCAACATCCCAACGCAGCGGCAGCTCCTGCCACTGAATACCCTCGACCATCAGCCTGGCGCGGGTCTGCTGCAACACCCTCTCGCTTCCCCACTCTATTTCCCGGAATATCTGTTGGGGCACGTGATGGCCGACACCCAGTAAAACGTATCCGCCATCTTCTGCCGGGCCCAACACCACGCTGGCGCCGGCCTTCAGCCGCATCACTGCATCCAACAGATATTCCGCATCCAGTGACACACAATCAGCACCCACAATCAACACATAGGGTGCTCGTTGCAAAGCCTGATTCAAGGCAAAACGCATGCGCTCGCCCAGATCCACACCTTGCTGCACAAACATCTGATCAACCGGGCACAGACGGCTAAACCAGGGCTCTTCACCTGACTCCGACATCCATAACTCAATCGGCCAGCGTGCTCCCTCACTGATACGTTGCCAGGTCAGCTGAATCAATTTTTTATGCAGCACCAGCGCCCCGTCAGAACCCAGCTCGGAAATAAAGCGCGTTTTGACGCGCCCGGCTACCGGCGCCTTGGCAAAAAACAACACACGCACGTCGGAAAACAACTGGTGTTCGTTCATCAATCGGGTCTGTTCCCTGAGGGTGTTTTACGGTAGTACAGGCGATGTAAATGCTCAGGATCAATGCCCATCACATAGGCCAGGCGCAGCCACCACATCAATACCACTGTCCGCAATATGCCGTGCTTTTCCCAGCGACGGCTGGAACTGTGTACCCGTTCGCGCAGGCACAGTGGTTGACCGGCCTGGGCACGCAACACCTTGGACAAGCGCACATCCTCCATCAAGGGGATTTCCGCAAAACGCCCTGCCTGCTCAAAAGCCAGACGCCGCACAAACATCGCCTGATCGCCTGTTGCAATGCCAGTAACGCGTGATCGCAGGTTCATCATTGTCTCGATGACACGGAATGCCGGGTGAGTTCCACTCAGACGCACATCAAACCGCCCCCACGCGTATCCGCGCCCAGCCGTCAGCGCCTGTAACAAAAATTGTGGAGACATCGGAGGCAGCAGCGTATCAATATGCAGAAACAGCAATACATCTCCCCTGGCAATACGAGCGCCTGCATTCATTTGCCGGGCCCGGCCAGCCGCTGATGAAATCAAATGATCAACAAGCCCCGTGCACGCCGACAGGCTGTCGTCACTGCTGCCACCATCAACAACAATAAGCTCATGACCGCTGTGTCGCCACGCCTGTAACAAAGGCAAATTGGCCTTCAACGCCGCGGATTCATTGATAACAGGGATAATGATGCTGATAGTGTTCACACACAAAGACTACCTTCCGCATACCAGGCTGTAAACTCCAAAAATTTATAACAACAAGGCTGGCACAAGTGAATTTAAAGGAGGATAATTCGCCGCCATTGTCGCCAGCAGATCAAAAGTCTCGCATTACGCAACAAAGTGGCCCCGGTGCCGTTCTCTTTACGAAAGACAGCGCGTAGTACCCATTTAAGACACTCATGAATTCTGAAAATTTTTATATCGTAGCCACAGATCCTGACACACCGACTTTACAGGTGAACATTTCCGGCCCGTATTTGACACAGAAAGCTGCCCAGGCTGATATGCAGGCGGCAATCGACGAAGCAGCCGAACTCGATCCTTGTGCGCGAACCTACCATTACAGTATTTGCAAACTGGAATGCCATAAGCCCGGAGTCATCCAGCATATGGCTTGTCACGCAGCGCGTTAACCTTCTGGTTCCTGCGTCTACAGTATCCTGAAGCAGGCCAGATTAATCCTGCCTCGCACCCATCCGTTTTTCACTGCTATAATCGCGCCCGCTATCAAAATTGCCAGACTCAACACCAATTCGCTCCGGTGGCTCAGCTGGATAGCGCGGTCCCCTCCTAAGGGACAGGTCGCAGGTTCGAATCCTGCCCGGGGCACCAAATAAAAACGGGTCACCTTTTAAGGTGGCCCGTTTTTGTTTGTGCTCTGGGTAGTTGATGAAAACCTGCCGGTTCGACTGATTGCATCGCAATCAGGACGGCTGCAAGCCGCCCCGCAGGGGTGAGGTATTTGGCTTAGCCAAATATCGAATCAATCCTGCCCGATGGCGGCTAAACATACCCAGCATCCTCAACCTCCCTCTCGGTACATCTCGTCTCTTCATCTGCTGGAGGTGTGATCGGGATTAACCAGGCATCCGGGTGTATGATTCCGTCCGCCTTGTCGATTTTTTGGCAGACGATCCGGCCGTCTAACTTTACAAATGTCAGGGGGTGATTATTCACGGGGACGATCACCCAGTCGTGTCCGGTATCAGGGTCTTGCCACAGCGGACTGTGGACAGTCACAGCGCAGCCAATATTGACTTCGCAACCGGGTTCCTCGCGGATGATGATGGCCAGATCGCCTTCGCGGCAGCGTAAAGGCGTCGTCATGACTTCTTCCCCCAGTGTCCGGCTTAACCCGATTGTTCTGAGGTCTTGTTCACAGGCCTTGATCGCGGTTTCCACACTCTACGCGCGATCTCGGCCAACTCACCCACGCCAAAAAAATCCGCGCGGTTGACCCAATGATAATGATCAAGCTTGATGTCTGCGCTTTCTTCGCGCCAGAAGTGCTCAAGCATGGCGATTGCCGCCGTGCGTTTGCTGACGCCGGAGCGAGGTGTAGACATGGCTGATACAAGTTCCCAGCGCGAGTGGTAACCTGAGTCATCACAACAGCTGTGCCACAACACCCAGCGCGAGCGGTTTGAGTCCATGCTGATGTGGTAGGCATCAATGCGGCTGTGCATCGGCGACCAGGACCACTCGACCTGCGCAATCGAGTCTGCGCCGCGCGGAATTTTGCTCGGAATACCCTCCATGCCAGGCTCGCCATTGTAGATGACTGTTTGGGGGCGCTGCCCAAATCAGGCACCAGGTAAAGACGCTGCTGCGGCAGATCCTTGGGGTCCATGGGTACAGGTTTATAAACAGTCATGCTCGTTCTCCTTGGCCCCACGTTCCGGAGTCACCGGAACGCGCAGGGGCTGGAGCGCGTGGTGACGGTTTAGAAGGTATTTGTTAAACGCCCCGCAAGTGTCAAAAATCGGCGTTTGTAGCAGTTGATCAAGTCAGTCTCTTTTCGTTTATTCGGGCAGTCGTTTGTTCGGGCATTCGTTTATTCGTACATTCAGTTAGCCGGTTAGCCGGCCAACTGTTCACGCGCGCTGCGCCACCACATCGCGCAACTGGCTCTGCAGCTCACTCAGCCGCTCGGCGCTGACCCTGAGAGTGAGCTTCTTAACAATGTCCAAGTTGGCAGCGCTGAGGTCGTCTAACTGGCCAAGCTCGGCCAACAGCAGCAACAGGGCAAAGACCGCCTCGCTTTCATCCGCACCGTCGCGGACAAGTTGATTCAGCAGATCAGCCATCTCGTCATCCAGGCCAAGCCGCACCAACACCGCAATGCGCGACGGCACCACACCGGTGTTTCGTTCGCTCATGCGCTTGTTTAGGGCCAGGGCAAAATCACTTGGCACTTTGTCTGTGCTATCGCTTGGCACTTTGTCTGAACTATCGACAAGCAATTTGTTTGAGCTGAAGAACTCAATGACATTTTCAAACAGAGACATACTTACTTTAGTGACCGAGGACGAGTGCTGATGAGACTCCTGGCGCCTGGAGAACTGCGGCAAATCCAGATAGCCCATATCGCTCACAGGCGGCGCCATCTGCTTAATCGCAACAACATCCGGCAGATCCAGCGGCTTCTCCCCATCATCCCGCTCCAGCACCACAAGGTAATTGGTATAACAACTGACCAGGTTGTGTTCAACCGCCAGCTGCGTCGCCTCGTCCACGCTGAGCAGTGGATCAGTCGTTTGACTGGATTCCAGCGCCCGAATGCGCATGGCCATGGCCACGCGCAGCAACAGCACAGGGTCGCCGGTCCAGGGTTTAATCTCCAAAGATTCATCCAGAAGCTGCCCATCACCAGAGCCGCCCAGGTGGTATTGCAGCACAGCCACAGACTCGTCTGCCGGCATTGCGCTTAGGCCTGCAAACACGGCAACTGTCTCGTGCCTAAACATCGTCAGCGGCAAGCCGGTTTGCCATAGGCATGCGGAAGGCCAACGCAGGCGGGTGGCACTGATGCGCGGCTGTTGGATACGCGTCAGCAGCGCTTCCATCGCCTGTTCGATATCTTCACCCGGCGTCACGGCCATGTAAGCACCGCCCGTGGACTGCGCCAGGCGCAGCAAGTTGGGGTTCTACCCCGATTTCACGCACGGTTATAAAACAGAACCCCTCAATACACCTGATCGTGACTGCCGATATCAATCAGAATGATGTCGCTATCCTGAATCAATAATTCCAACACAATGCGATCGCTGATGTTGATCGACACCGACGACAAGCCGCTGAGTGCACCTTCCAGGTTATGCAGCCGCAGGGAAGGATGGCGGGGATTCATCTCCAGCAACTGTAGTGTTTTTTCGTATTGCCCCAATATCTGCGGGTGACGGCTGAGGATTTTTTTGGCGCGCCGAATATAGCTGTCAGTGAAAACCAGTCTAAAGGGCATCTGTAATCTGCTTGATGTGGTCTTCCACGCTGTCCCTGTTGTAACGCCCTGCTGCGTAATCGGCTTTGGCTTCGGCGACGGCGGCAGCCAATTCCAGTTCGCGCAAGCGGTTGTAGGTTTCAATCGTCATGACCACATAGCGATCCTTGCCGCGCACGGAGATCAACACCTCATCATTGTGCTCCAGGCCTTCTTCGACGGCAGTGACCCCGCGGGTTTTCAGGTCATTGGCAGTAAGCGCATGCATTGTTTTCACCCTGTAAAAGCACTGTTAATAATGCGCTTTACAGTACTCTTAATCGGACAGCGTCGTCAAATGCAGATTGGGCAGCGCTGCATCAGAGGCTCATACGGTAAAAAAAAAGCGGAATCCCAGGCTCATCCTTTAAGAACAAGCCTCAGATCCCGCTTTTATTTCACACGCCTTGACTCAAGACTTGTTGTTCTGCTTTTCCTTCTTGGCAGCTTTTTTCTCTTTAGGAGTCAATAACGGTTTTTTCTTGGTTTCTTTAATTTTTCTCTGTTCTTTGGCCATTGTCAGAATCTCCTTTAGTGACAGCACAATAGTACGGGACAGATGTAACTCATGCCAGATCAAAGCGATCTGCATTCATAACTTTTGTCCATGCCGCAACAAAATCTTTCACAAACTTTTGGGTGGCATCGTTCTGAGCATATACTTCCGCGATCGCACGCAGTTGTGAGTTGGAACCAAATACCAGATCCACGCGTGTACCAGTCCACTTCACCGCACCGGATTTGCGATCGCGCCCCTCAAATACATAGGCATCCGCATCAACCGGCTTCCATACGGTATCAAGATCAACAAGATTCACAAAGAAATCGTTGGTCAGCTTGCCCGGCGTCTTCGTGAACACACCATGCTTCGAATTGTTGAAGTTTGCGCCAAGCACTCGCTAGCCTCCCACCAGCACAGACATTTCCGGCGCACCCAACTGCAACAATTGTGCTTTATCAATCAGCATTTCTTCGTCTGGTACCGTAAACGCTTCACGTCGGTAGTTGCGGAAGCCGTCGGCTTCAGGCTTCAGAGGTGCAAAGGACTCCACATCCGTCAGTTCCTGAGTGGTATCGGTACGACCTGGTGTAAACGGCACACCCACTGGCTGCCCGGCGTCCGCTGCTGCTTTCTCAATGGCGGCACATCCACCCAGCACAATCAGATCAGCCATGGAGACTTTTTTGTTGCCGGTTTGCGCGTGGTTAAACGCACGCTGTATGGACTCCAGCACGGCTAATACCTTTGCCAATTGTGCCGGCTGATTCACATCCCAATCTTTCTGTGGAGCAAGACGAATGCGCGCACCGTTAGCGCCGCCACGCATATCAGATCCGCGAAAAGTAGACGCTGACGACCAGGCTGTGTACACAAGCTCTGATACCGACAGACCCGAGGCCAGTATCTTGCTTTTTAAATCTGCAATGTCCGCGTTATCAATTAACTCATGATCAACAGCGGGTATGGGATCCTGCCAGATCAGATCTTCTGCAGGGACTTCCGGACCAAGATAACGCGCCTTGGGCCCCATATCGCGGTGGGTCAGTTTGAACCAGGCACGCGCGAAGGCATCAGCAAATTCATCGGGATTGTTATAAAAATGCTCGGATATCTTCCGATATTCAGGGTCCTCACGCATCGCCATATCGGCGGTGGTCATCATGATGCCAACTTTGATTGAGGGATCTTCGGCGTCCGGTGCGTGATCTTTGGCAGCCAGTCCTTTGGGCACCCACTGCTGAGCACCAGCCGGGCTCTTACTCAACTCCCACTCGTAACCGAGCAGCACACCAAAGTAGCTCATGTCCCATTTTGTCGGGGTTGGTGTCCATGCTCCTTCTACACCACTGGTGATGGTGTCGCGACCCTTACCGCTTTTAAAGCTGCTTATCCAGCCAAGGCCCATTTCTTCCAGAGGCGCTGCCTCAGGTTCCGGGCCCACATGCGCGGGATCGCCAGCACCATGGGCTTTACCAAAGGTGTGACCACCGGCGGTCAGAGCTACCGTCTCGTAGTCATTCATGGCCATGCGCGCAAAGGTTTCGCGAATGTCTTTGGCTGACAACAAGGGGTCCGGGTTACCGTCCGGGCCTTAAGGGTTTACGTAGATCAGACCCATTTGCACAGCCGCCAGCGGGTTCTCCAGATTTCGCTCACCGCTGTAGCGTTTGTTGCCCAGCCAGGTGTCTTCAGCACCCCAGTAAATGTCTTCCTCCGGCTGAAATATGTCCGCGCGGCCGCCGGCAAAACCAAAAGTTTTGAAGCCCATGGACTCCAGCGCAACATTGCCGGTGAGCACAAACAGATCAGCCCACGAGAGCTTATTGCCATACTTTTGCTTGATCGGCCACAGCAGACGCCGCGCCTTGTCGAGATTTCCGTTGTCTGGCCAACTGTTGAGGGGCGCAAAACGTTGATTGCCTGTGCCCGCGCCGCCGCGGCCATCACCTGTGCGGTAAGTACCTGCAGCATGCCAGGCCATACGGATCATAAACGGGCCATAGTGACCGTAGTCGGCTGGCCACCAGTCTTGTGAGTCAGTCAACAAGGCTTCGATATCTTTTTTGACCGCAGCGAGATTCAGCTTTTTGAATTCTTCTGCGTAGTTGAAGTCTTCACCCAGGGGGTTGGACTTCGCGTGATGCTGATGAAGGATGCCCAGATTAAGCTGGTTTGGCCACCAGCGCTTGTTGGTAGCGGCCTGACCACCCAGTTTGGTGTTGGATCCATGCATGACCGGGCACTTGCCTGTGGTGTTGCCGTGTTTTGTATCCATAAGGTTCTCCATCTGAATTGGTGATGAGGGTTGGTGTTGATCGCTCAATCGTTCACTTCCGACTATACATCAACTCTATGACAAATTTTTAGATTATTAAAATTTACATTTTAATAGATTATGACTATTGATCTAGCACATACAAAAGCTAAATATTTTTGATGTGATACGATGGCACTGCCTCAAAAGTAACTAACCAAGGACTCCCCAGTTGTCATCATCACTGCCCATCATTACCGATTTCCTGTTTGAACTGGACGCATTAAAACTTGTTAATCGCAGGTCTTATGTAGGTGGCGGCATACGTCTTGAAAACGCCGCAGAGCACTCCTGGCATCTTGCCATGGCCTGTTGGACAATGGCTCGAAGTTTCAAGATTGCGCTGTCCGAGGAAAAACTGATCAAACTCGCCCTGCTGCATGACCTCGGTGAAATTGATGCAGGTGATACGTTCCTGTACTCCAGCAATCGCGGCGATGCTCATCTGGCAGAACGCGAAGGAATCAAGCGGCTGCATGCTCACAGCGGTAATGGCATCGCAGAAATGGCTGAGTTATGGGAAGAACAGGAAACCGGTGGCAGCGTAGAAACACGATTCCTGAAAGTAGTCGATCGGTTGTTACCGTTTATGCTCAACATACGCAGTAATGGACGTGCCTGGATAGATAATGGCGTAAGGAGCTCGCAGGTTCTGAATGCACACGCCTTTATTTTGGGGGAATTTCCGCAGGTTCATACATGGATTGTGGCTCAGATCGAAATAGCTGTAGAACAAGGTTGGCTGCAGCCAACCTAAAACACGCAACATCACGCGAAAAACAATAACTCACAATAAGGAAACGTCACGATGTTCAATACGCAAAATACGCTGTTCAAAAATTCTGTGCTGAGCCTGGTTACCTGCGCCGCCCTGATTTCTTGTTCAGAGCCTGCCAGCACTCAATCAACTGGAGCAACTGCAACAACCCCGGCAGGAAACTTTATTACCGGTGAAGGCATCCCCAATCCGGCGCCGGTGATCACCCAGAACTGGGGTCAACTACCTGAAGGCCGGGTATGGGGCTCATCCGCCGGTGTTGATATCGATCCCTTTGATGGTCACATCTGGGCATACGAGCGTTGTGGTGCAGGCAGCTTTGGCGCCGGCGTGCCAATCACCTGTGATACCAACCCGGTTGATCCAATCTTCAAATTTGATCGCAACACCGGTGCCGTACTGGCCAACTTTGGCGCCGGCATTATGGTCACGCCTCACGGTCTTTATGTAGATGATGAAGGCAACGTGTGGGTAACCGACTTCGCCACCAATGCAGATGAAACCAAAGGTCAGCAAGTACATAAATTCAGTCCGACTGGCGAATTGTTGATGAGCCTGGGCACACCCGGAAAAACCGGCAACGATGGCGCACATTTTAATCAGCCCAATGATGTAATTGTTGGCCCCGATGGCAGCATCTATGTCTCTGACGGCCACAATGGTCAGGGCATGATTACCAATCAGGCGATGGCTGAAGGCAGGGCTGCCGGACTGACAGCACGAGTGATGAAATTTGCCCCTGACGGAACCTTTATCAAACAATGGGGGCAGATTGGTGTTCGTCACGGCGAATTCCGCACACCTCATGCCCTGGAGTTTGACTCCCGTGGCCGTCTGTGGGTCGCCGACCGCGGCAATCATCGTATCGAGATTTTTGATCAGGAAGGCAACTATCTGGAATCACGCTACACCTTCAGTCGCATCAGCGGCATGTACATCACCGACGATGACATGATCTACGCCATAGACTCCGAATCCAGCCCCACCAACCACGTTGGCTGGCGCAACGGCATCCGTATCGGCCACATTGATCATGACCATGTGACAGGCTTCATTCCGCCTTTCGAGCGCGAAGACCGTGTTTACCAAGGCACAGCAGGCGAAGGCGTAGCTGTTGACGCCGACGGCAATGTCTACGCGGCCGAAGGCCCCAACTCACTCACACAAGCCGGCGGCGCGTTCACCAAGTACTCCGTCCGCTGAGTCTGTTGTATTGGGGACGGAGAGATCAAAATTTGATCTCTCCGTCCCCAATACAACAACTTACTCTGCCATCACCGCGTCCAGCGCCTTCTCATCGCGCCATTTACCCGACCACAAGCGCAGCAAGAAGACGATTGCGATCGCCAGAATCATCGCACAGAAAACTACCCAGGAAGCCTCACGCCCAAACTCCCAAACACGGATGACCAGATACTGAATCACCAGCATCAGCCAATGGAGCGCGGTTGATGAATACATTACCCATTGTGTGTCACCCGCCCCCCGCAACACACCACCGGATACCTGGATGATGGCATCAGCCACGGTGTAACAACACAGACCTATCATCATAAATGCTGCGAGGCTGCGGATTTCACTAAAGTCACCCTGAGGCGGCGCAAACACTTCAACCAGCGGGTAACGGAAAAAAATGTACAACAGCGCCAGCAAAAACGAATAGCTGATCGCAATGGCAAAACCTGCCGAGATGACCTCATTGGTTTTTTCCATACTGCGCGCACCCACCGAATGGCCTATCAGGCTCACAATGCCGATGTTCAATCCCAGCATGGGGACAAAGGACAAAATATCCCAGTTAAACACGATGGCTGCCGCAGCCCCTTCAGTCACACCGTAAGACTGGAACATCAACAGAAACAGGTTAAATGCCGCGACATTCAGAAACAGTTCTACACCTGATGGCAAACCAAGGCGAAGGTATCGGCGCATCACCGGCACATCGATACGAAATGACTGCATGACCTGATACGCAAGACGATTCTGCTGAGCCAGGTAATACGCGCCGAACAAAATCAATGAGAACACCGAGGACAGCACCGTACTCCATGCAGCACCATCAATCCCCATGGCCGGCAATCCCAGATGCCCGAATGCCATTGCCCAGCACAAGGGAACATTGAGCAGCAAACCGGCAACATCACATACCATCACCACTTGTGTGCGCCCGATACCGGCAAAATACGAAGACAGACAAGCTTTCCATAAGGTGATCAGCGACCCCAGCATCAGAATTGAGAAATAGCTGCTCTCCAGCGCCAGCATTTCATCCTCATGCCCCATGGCGGCAAACAAATCGAGTACATACACAGCCACAACCATCAGCAGTGGCTGACATAACACACTCATGATCAAACCCTGAGTGACCACCCGCGAGCACTTACCAGGTTCCTCCGCACCACGGTATTGCGCGACCAAGGCATTGGCATAGGAAATCACACCCAGAAAAAAACACAGACTGAAAAAAAACGCCACACCACCGCCCAATGACGCCGCCATATGCGTTGGATCAATCTGCGACATAAAATAGCGGTCGGTAAAAATCATCACCGCAAACGCGCCCTGGGAAACAACCATAGGCATGGCAATGGCAAGCAAGCTACGCATGGTAGCCATACTAAAATGCAAACGGGCAAGCAACATGGGTCAGAACTCAAACGGGTCGTAAAAAGGCAGGCATGGTAAGCGATGATGCAATCTGGAACAATGCCGCGTAATCGGTAGCGGAAAAAGTATGAATGAGGTTCAATCCGATCACTGTGATTAAACGCACAAATAAAACTGAAAGTTATACTTCAAATGAACTTTTTACTTAATGAACTTTTTTAACAAATGAACTCGTTTAACTGCTGAAGTCTTTTTTACAGCTGAACTCTATATAACAACTGAACAACAAAATGAATTTTGAACTCAATGAAGAATTCCGCATGCTCCAGGATCTGGTGGCGCGCTTTGTCAAGGATGAGCTGATACCTCTGGAAAGTGCCCTGTTAGCGCAGGACATGAATGGTGGTGGCGGCGAATTGTCTGAAAGCACCGTACACATGCTCAACCTGAAGTGCCGTGATCTTGGTCTCTGGGGCCTTGATGTGCCCGAACAATTTGGTGGCGCTAACCTGCCCGCGCTGGCCATGGTCGGTGTGAATGAAGAAGTTGGCCGCAGCGCCGTACCCTTCCACTTTCCGCCGGATTCGCCCAATCTGCACATGTTGATCAGCAGCGTAAATGCGGCGCAGCACGAAAAATATCTGCTGCCCTATTCCCGCGGGGAAACCATTTCTGCCATTGGTATTTCAGAGCCCGGTGCCGGTGCTGATCCGGCGGCGATGGCAACACGCGCGGAATTGCAGGGTGATCACTGGGTGCTCAACGGCCGAAAAATCTGGATCAGCAAAATGGATACTGCCGATTTCACCATTGTGATGGCCAAAACCGATACCGCCAAAGGCCGCCATGGCATCTCCGCCTTTCTGATCGACAGGGACACGCCCGGTTTTATTGTCGAGCGCAAAATTCCCATGATCGGCGGCACCAAAACCTACGAGATTCTGCTCGACAACTGCAGGCTGCATAAAGACCAGTTACTTGGCGAACTCAACAAAGGTTTTGCACCCATGCAACTGCGCCTGTCGGTGCGCCGATTGCAGATGGCGGCCTGGTGTATAGGCAAGGCCCGCCGCGCCGTTGACATGATGGTGGAACATGCGCGTCAGCGCGTTACCTTTGGACAGCCGCTGTCTGAACGTCAGAGTGTGCAGTGGTGGATAGCGGATGCAGAGACCCGTATCCATGCCTGCCGGCTCATGTGTCAGCAGGCGGCATGGAAGCTGGATCAGGGACAGGATGTCCGTACTGAAATTTCCATGGTAAAAGTGTTTGGTACGGAAATGGCTCATGAGGTGATTGATCACGCCATGCAATGTCTCGGCGCGCTGGGTATGACCAAAGAGATGCCATTACACTTGATGGCAGGTCAGGTGCGCACCATGAGAATCTATGACGGTCCTTCTGAGGTACACCGTTGGGTGATCGCCCGTAATCGCCTGTTACAATAATCAACATTAGAAAACCACACGAGCAATCAATATGCAATTTGGTGATGTCCACGTCAGTCTGAACAATCACGTCGCGCTGGTCGAAATCCAGCGGCCGCCGCATAACTTTTTTGATGTTGCACTCATCGAGAGTCTCGCCGACGCCTTTGAAGCCATGGATAACAACAGCGAGTGCCGGGCGCTGGTGTTGGCAGCGCAAGGCACAACGTTTTGTGCCGGAGCCAACTTTTCCTCAGGGCCCTCGGTGTTGGAGCAGTCCGATGGCAAGGGACGAAACCCCTTGTATGTGGCGGCTGTCAGACTGTTCAGCAATCGTAAACCCGTGGTTGGAGCCATTCACGGAGCCGCAATTGGCGGAGGCTTAGGCCTGGCGCTGGTACCGGATTTTCGTGTCACCTGCCCTGAGGCCAGCTTTGCTGCCAACTTTACCAAACTGGGTTTTCACCCGGGATTCGGCCTGACACATACATTGCCGGCGTTGATAGGCCAGCAAAAGGCCGCGCTGATGTTCTACACCGGTCGTCGTGTTAAAGGTGAGCAGGCAGTGGAATGGGGTCTGGCCGATGTACTGACCCGTGCAGATCAGGTGCGCGCGGAAGCCATCAAGCTGGCCGAAGAAATTGCGGGTAATGCACCTCTGGCAGTGATCTCGGTCAGAGCAACACTGCGTCAAGGGCTGACGGAAATGCTGCAGGCTGTCACCGATCACGAGGCCTCAGAGCAGGACTGGCAGCGCTTGACTGAAGATTTTAAAGAAGGCGTGGCGTCGGTGGCCGAGCGCCGGCCGGGGCGATTCACGGGCAAATAATCTGCAATACTCGGGACCCGGGGGCTGGCGGATTTACTCCGCCATTCCGCCGAACGCTACAAAAAGACTGGCAAACAAGCCCGCCAAGGTCAGGCTCATCACCGCAAAATCCTGATCAAACTGCTGCGCGGCAGACTCCGGATCTGTTTCCCGCGCTTGCTCCATTATCATGTCTTCAAAGCGCAGCCGACTTAGTGATAAATCCGCATTGATCACGCAAGCGACCGCGTCATTCCACACTACGCCCAGCTTTTTCACTTGTTTGCCAGCATCCAGATGCGCTTTGATTTCATCTGCCGACAAGTCTTGACTGCGCGCTCGCAGCACGTTGCCCTCTTCCATCGGATTGATCAATTCACAATCCTGATCAATGACAAAATGATCGGATGCCGATTGATCGCGCAACCACTGCGTCATGATGGCCATGGGTGCGTGATTGACATCGGGCAAACTCAAAGGCAGGGAGCCAAGACTTTCACGCAGGCAGGCGATCAACTCTTCCGCGGCGGCGGCACTGCTGCTATTAACAATCAGCAGTTTCTGTTTCAGGTCAACATAAGCGAATAACACCTTGCTACTGGTAAACGCACGCGGCATCAAGGTGGCGACGACATCATCCTTGATCTGCATTTTCTCTTTGCGATACACCTTGCGGTCCTGCTGCTCTTCAATCTCCGCAATTTTTTCTTGCACGGCTTCATTTATAACGGCCGACGGCAACAACCGCTGCTCTTTGCGCAAACACAACATCACGCAATCGCCGAGTCGATGACTGAGCATCTCCCCTTCACGCCCCAGTGGACTGACCCAACCTACCCGTGCCGCTTCTGATTTACCGCAGGGCCTGAACGCCTGAGTCAGTAACAGATCTTCCAGCATGTCCCAGGGCAGCACAAACTCAGCAGAGAGTCGGTATAAACGGGCAGTCTTGAACCACATAACAGTTTTCCATCAACGCAGGCAGAGTTTAAAATCGGGCGGCGATTGTAACCTAAAGTGTTTGAGACATGTTGCCCTGCGTGTTGCTAATTCTTGTCTTAAACAGGGGCTAAACGGGTGTTGTATCAGGTCACTTGCGGGAGTAACCTACAGCACATCCATTTATCGCATCGATATATCACTTGTTTTACCACAATAACAAAAAGGTTGATCCGCTATGAATCTTCGCACGCCTGCTAGCCATTTCTACACCCAAAAACTCTGGCACGCCGTGGCGGCGCTGGCCATTGGCGCCAGCCTGACCTTCGGGCAGGTGCTTCATGCAGATACCCGTTGGCCTGAACAGGCTGATGGCGCTGCCGCCGCAGGTTTTGCGCCTGAAACGATTGCACAACTGGATGCGGCCATGGAGAAATTGGTCGAGGATCAGGACGTTGCCGGCATCATCTGGCTGCTCGCCAAAGACGGCAAAGTCGCAACTTTTGAGACTGCTGGCATGGGCTCCATTGAAGACAACCTGCCTATGGAGCAGGATGCCCTGTTTCGCATTTACTCCATGACCAAACCGGTGACCGGTGTCGCCCTGATGATGCTGCATGAGCAGGGCCTGTGGGACTTTGATGATCCGGTGAGCAAGTTTGTACCCGAGCTGGCCAATCTGCAGGTGATGGTTAGACACAATGAAGCCGGCGAAATGGAACTGGAACCACTGACGCGTCAACCTACTATGCGCGAGTTGTTAAATCACTCAGCTGGTTTTGGTTACGGGCTCAGTGGTAACGATCCGGTTAACAATATGTTCCGTGACCGCAACGTACTGGCGGCCACAGATCTGAATGACATGATTGCCCGTCTGGCGGATATCCCCTTGCTGTTCCAGCCCGGTGAGGAGTGGTATTACTCTATCGCGGTCGACATTCAGGGTTACATTGTTGAAAAGCTCAGCGGCCAGCGCTTTGGTGAATTTCTGGACGAGAAAATCTTCTCGCCACTGGGCATGAACGATACCGCGTTCTACGTACAGGAAGCTGACCGCACACGATTTGCTGATGTGTATCGTTGGGATCGTGAGCAGAACAAGTTGATGCGTAACGAGGAAAGGCCCGACCGGCCCAGCTACTTTGACGCAACGCGTCTGGAATCCGGTGGCGGTGGACTGGTATCCAGCACTCACGATTACGCGCGTTTTCTGCAGATGTTTATCAACGGTGGTGAACTTGATGGTGCACGCATCATCACTCAGCAATCTATCGACATGATGCGCAGCAACACCTTGCGTGATGGTCTGTTGCTGCGCGGATCTGACAGCAGTCCGGGCCAGGCCGGTCAGGGTTTTGGTGTCGACTTTGCGGTGATTTTTGATCCGGTTGCGGCCGACTCTCCTCAAGGCGAGGGTACCTACTACTGGAGTGGCGCGGCAGGCACGTGGTTCTGGATCGATCCAGTTCATAACATGTACTTCATTGGCATGATCCAAAGTCAGGGTGGTAACCGCCCCGGCGCAGCCAATATGCGCGACATTGCAGTGGATATCATTTATGCCGATGCCAGCCTTGATTGATGATTTAACGGTGTAAATGCAGCAAATCAGAAATTTAGTTTGCTCTACATCTTGACTTTAAAGTGTGCAGGCGTACGATTCCGCACCTTGAACAGGCCGGCGTACCCTGCACACTGCGTACACGGCACACATAAACCCAGAGTTACCACCATGAAGTCTTATCACATACATCAACAGCAAGACATTACCAGCGGCTCAGCCCTGCTGATGTCCATGTCGTGGGCACTGTTTACCACTGCCCGCGATGTGTCCGTTGTCAGTGTGTGCAATCGCAAACTGCGTGATGAGATGTTGAAATGGGAGGTCAGCCTGACCAGGAATCTGTAACAAACAGATAACTCGCCGGCAAAATCAAAGGCCTCTGAATTTCAAAAAATTCAGAGGCCTTTTTGTTTTCCGGCATTAACTCACTCACACAAACAACACAATTTAACGTCATAAATCTGCTCACAAGGCGGAGTTTGGTGAAGGTTTTATCAAAGCCTGCACCCGGAGTAACAACATGGAAAACCGATTACGAAGGAACATAAAACTCGTTTACGGCCTGGCATTTTTTCACGCATTGATGCTGATAGTGCCGGTGCTGGTGCCCTTTTTTCAATCAAAGGGTTTAAATCTGGCAGAGATCTTTTATCTGCAGGCAGTGTACGCAGCCGTTATTGTGTTGCTGGAGGCACCTTCCGGTTATTTTGCCGACGTCGTGGGTCGACGAGTGGCGTTGATTGTGGGCTGCGTTACCCACGGTGCGGGATATTTCTGGCTCAATTTTGCGACCGACTTCTGGGGGCTGATGATTTTTGAAATCACGCTGGGTATCGCCATGAGCATGATGTCCGGCGCTGACCTGGCACTGTTGTACGACAGCGAAACTGCCCTGTCCAAAACTGAACAGGAGTACACGCCCAGTGTTGCTAACCTGGGATTTGTCAAATCCATCGCGGAAGGCAGCGGCGCCTTGCTGGGCGGTGTGCTGGCAATGTGGTCTTTTGATCTGATGATATTGATACAGTCCATCACAGCCTGGATTTGTTTGTGGCTTGCGCTGCTGCTCATGGAACCGCCTCGTGACGGCGTTCAGGTGTGCCCTGCAACGGGCAAAACCAATAATGCCGTTGGATTAACCGAGATATGGCAGCATCTGGCTAAGGGCGACCCGATACTGCGGCGCGTGTTTATTGCCTTGCCGCTGTTCAGTGTTGTCAGCATTAATGTGACCTGGCTGATACAACCGTACTGGGACAGTATGGGCTTATCGCTGGCGTGGTTCGGTGTATTGTGGTTTGCACAAAGCCTCACCGTGGCGATTGCCAACCGCTGCGGGTTTGCGCTGGAGAAAAAAACCGGTGCCGTATTCGCACTGTTGGTGATTGGCATTCTGCCGTTGCTGGGTATTTTTGGTATGGTGCTGGGCAGCAACTGGATTGGCATCGGCTTTGGATTTGTGTTGTTTTTCAGCCGCGGTCTGTATCAAGTGATATTGGTGAACGCCCTGAACCGACGCGTGCCCGGAAAATTCAGAGCAACCATAAACTCTTTAAACAGTTTATTGTTCCGCCTGGGATTTATTGCGACCGGCCCGGCACTGGGTTTTGTAGCCGATCAGTATGATATCCGCACGGCGCTCTTGTTGGTCGGCGTGTTCTCTGCGCTGATCTTTTTGGTGATTACATTGCCGTTGATCCGGGCAGTGCGTACGCTGCAGGCTCAGGCGCTCTGATACACTACAAAGACATGGACACGTGAAACATCAAACACAAGGCAATCACAATGTCAGCAGCGCATAAACTTGATCCGGGCGCTATCGAACGACCGTCGATAGTCGCCCTTATTATCCTTGGCATGCTGTGTACGCTGGTGACTGTTGTGTTTGCCAGACTGGCATATGGCCTGATTTTGCCGTCCATGCGCGCCGATCTTGGATTAACCTACGCGCAGGCTGCCAATCTCGGCACAGTCACCGCCATTGGATACCTGACGGTGCTGTTGTATGCCGGGGTGTTTGCAGGTCGATACGGTGGCCGTAAAGCCATTCTTCTGGGCTTGTCATTCGCCTGCGCCGGGTTCTCAGGCCTCAGCATCAGTGCAGCTTATGGTTGGCTGATGCTGTTTATGGTTTTGCTGGGTTTCGGCACGGCATTTACATTCACCCCGCTGATATCCCTGTTGGGCGGTTGGTATCCGGAACAGCGCGGAACGGTTATCGGCTTTGCCAACAGCGGCGTGGGTGTTGGTATGTTGATCTCAGGCGCCATCGTACCGGCCCTCACGGAGTCCGATCCAACCGACGGGTGGCGACAGGTGTGGATGGTGTTTGCCATCAGCACCGCCTTTGTGGGTTTGTTGGTTGCGCTTTTCCTGCGCAATCCACCGACCAGACAGAATACTGGCAGCCTCAAACAAGGCCTGCTGACCGTATACCGCAGCCCGCACGTGTTAATCATGGGGTTGATCTATGGACTTGTGGGTCTGACCTACATCATGCAAACCCTGTTTATGTACAGCTTTGCCCTGGCGTCTGAGGTTCCGGCGATTACCGCTGGCCAACTGGTCGCGCTGATGGGTCTGATTTCCGTGTTCTCTGGTCCCGCCTGGGGTGTGGCAGCGGATCGTATAGGTCATGCCAACGCGCTGGTCATTTGTATGGTAATGGCGATGCTGGGCAATCTGTTACCCGTATTGTGGCCGGTGACCGCCGTATTTGCACTGCACTATGTGCTGATTGGACTGTCAATCAGCGGTCTGTTCACCTCCATACTGGCCGCGTCCACCAGTACCGTGCAGCCGAATCTGGCGGCCATGGCCGTCAGTTTTGTGACGGTGTTTTTTGCTTTGGGACAATTGATCGGGCCGGCTGTGGCTGGCGTGCTGATCGATTGGCAACAGGATTTCAGACTGAGTTTTGGCCTGTGCAGTGCACTCTTGTTGATAGGTGTGTTTCTGAGTCATCGCAGTCGCCGGTTTGTGATTCCGCGACCTTAATCCGTGGCCGGGCAAGGCATCTCAACTTTTGGGGGCTAAAAATAGGGGCTACAAATTGGGGCTAAAAAAAAAAGGCCGGCAACAGTGTGCCGGCCTGTGTTTGTTTCAGCAGACTGATCAGAACTGCATCAGGGCTCGCGCGTAGAAGCGACGACCACGTCCATCAAACACCGCAGCATCGTATTTCAACGCACCGTTGTAATGGAACGGGATTGTTGAGTTGAAAGCATCCAGCAAACCAAAGGTCAGCGTGGTAGTGCCCATATTGGTATTCGCCCACTCGTGCACGTAGTTGTACTGCATATCAACACTGGAGTAGCTGGATATCGTTCGATTTGCAACCGATCGCACGTAGTCGTTACCATTATCAAAGGTATCCTGGAACTGCAGATTGTCGTAACCACCAATAAACCGTCCGATCAAGGACACGCTGTGTCGCAACTCGTTACTGCTCCAGCCCAAGGTCAGATTACCCTTTTTGTCAGGCAGCGAGCGCACCAACGAGCCGTCACCGGTTGTACCAGCTGCATCAAACAATCCGGTCTGACGCAGACCCAGCTCCAATCCCGGCACATTCACCAGTTCATAGCTGTTCACAAAGGTAAAGTCGATGCTGGTACGGAAGCGACCCAGATCTGTCTGCCAACGATAGCCCAGCTTGATATCCGCGCCATCTGAATGCACTTCACCGGCATTGATAGAGCGCTGGGAAATGGTCACCAGACCTGCGTTGACGTTACCCAATGACCGCACAACATCCTCGACCTGATAGGCCAGCGGATTAACCACACAGTCCAGTCGTGACAACGGGATGACCCCACCGGCAGCGTTTTTAGATTTAGCGGGATCTTTGCTCCAGACAGCTTCCAATGCAGCCGGGTTACAAGGCGCATATGGGCTAAGTCCTGCATACGCCGCGCCCGGACTACTGGCTATTGTGCCGTTATAAACATAATTGGCTGGGTTTTTAGCCGCCTCGTTAAATGCTGCGATCTCATGCTGAATTGAAGAGATGCCTGGCGCTGGCATCACACGGTTTTTAACTTCGAAGCGCCAGAAATCGACATTCACACTGGCACCTTCCAGTGCGCCACCCGGCGTCCAGATAAATCCGGTGCTGTAGGTGTTAGCTGACTCATTATCAATATCCGGAGCAGGTCGTCCAACAATATAAGTCGAGTTCGGTCGTGCGTTATCGTTTGTAGCGGGCAACAATCCTGCACGCACTTCCTGATTACGGATAGGATCGCGGAAGGTGGTTGAGCTTGATTCAAGACCTTCTTTTTGCACGCCGATATTCGGCGCACGGAACGACTGTGACCAGGAACCTCTCACCAACCATTCATCCGTGGGTCGCCAGCTCATCGCTACCTTGGGGGTCACTTCGCTGCCGATGGATCCACCATAACTCTCCCAGCGCAGAGCCACCTGCGACTCCACTCTATCCCAGAACGGCAGCGACAACTCCGAGAATACCGCCTTGACGTTACGATCGTGGTTGTAGTTAAACGCACACATTGAGCATTCATAGTTATTGCTGACATAGTGGAAGCGATTGGGTCGACCATCAGTTCCATAACCAAGAATAGCGGATGGCAAACCAGGGACATTCAAGTCCGGTGCAATCGACTTGTTGTTCTGCATACGGTACTGCGCCCCAAATGCCACTTGCGCCGTGCCGCCACGCATATCAAACAACTCACCGGCAACCACCGCATCGATCACACCGAGTTTGTTACGCTTGTCTGCGCGGCGCACAGTAGGCAACATCCATTCGATCAATTCCGGACTGTTGGCCAGCGCCGGATTGGTCATCTGCGTGAGGAAGGGGTTATAGAACTGACACCCTCCCTGCCCATGGTTATTGCTGGTGAGCGCCAGCGATATGCTTTCCCGTGTGGTATGCACAAAACCGGGGAAAAACGTCTGCGTGAAATTCCTTGCGGTAGGTGTCTGCCAGAAGCCAGGCTGCCCCGCAAAGTTAAAGTCGCTGCGTCCGTTGGGTGTGCAGTTGGGCCCGCCTAATCCGTTGACTGCCAGTTCTGCACGATCACGCTGGTAGGTTTTGTATTCCAGCTCAAAACTGGTACCACTCCAGGAATAACTGACGTCATAGTTAAAACGACGGTCATTAAAGGCCGTGAATTCACCTTTTAAACCTACCTGCGCGCCCACGGTTTCAGTGAGGTTAAGATTATTGTTTGCGCCATTACGCGGCGCATTACCAATCACAATATTGGAAGACATTGGTACGTTGGGGCCACCGTTGGCCTGGGCAATAGGAGCCCGGGTAATGGTTGCAGCGGTTGGACGGGTCAAGCCCACTGACGGGGCAAAAAAGCCCAATTCCATCTGTTGACCCACAGCATTGCTGTGTGATCCCGGAGCTGCCAGGAAAAAGCTCGGACCCCGCGCACTGTAGACACCACTGTCTGCGCGCTGAATGTCACTGCTGGACCACTGCATAAAGCTGTAGAGTTCAGCCGACTCACTAAAGCTGTGATTAAAAGCGGCAGCAACGCTGTTTCGCTCCATACCCACACTGAGTAGACTCCACTGATAGCTGTACTCGCGGCAGGTTGAGTTGGGCTGACCACGCTGGCTGGTATTGGTACCCGTAAAAAACGGCGTACCATCGACTGAGCGTTGACTCGAGCACAGAGGATCGGTGAACAGCAACGCGTTGGCATTACCACCCTCCGCACCCGCTTGCGCCATCAATGCAGAATTCACATACGAGGTGTTGAGTCGCGAACCGAACGCCGCATTTGAAATCAGGGTTCCAAGGCCGCCTACACTGGCACTGAACTCTGAGTTACCATCGAAGTATCTCGCTGCTTCCAAAGGCACCGGATCCCGGCGGAAGACTTCTCCTGCCAGCACAAAATGAGTGCTCTGGCTGTCGTTGGACCAACCCCAGATTGCGCTTGCAGTTCTATCCTGTTTGCCGGGTTCTGTGGCCAGGGCCTGCAGGTCACCGTATATTTCCAGTCCTTCAAATTCGGTACGCATGATCACGTTGACCGCACCGGCGACCGCATCTGAACCATACAGTGCAGAACCACCGTCTGTTAACACTTCCAACCGTTCCACCATGACAAGTGGAATGGTATTGATGTCGACAAACTCACCACCTGACGGAGTGGTGGTCGCAGCGGCGACCTGACGTTTGCCGTTAATCAGTGTCAGGGTGGAATTCTCACCCAGGTTACGCAGGTTGACGTTGGCGGTACCTGATAAATTACCCATGGTGGCGTTACCACCATCGGTGCCTTCGTTGGTAATGGAACCCGAGTTTATTTCCAGGTTTTTGATAACGTCCCAGATTTGCGCAGCGCCTTGCGCTTCTATCGACGTTCTGTCAACAACAGTAACGGGTGACGGAGCATCCAATGGGCTGCCACGCAGATACGAACCGGTGACAACAACCTCTTCTACTTCACGTTCCTCCTCTTCAGCTGTCTGCGATGCCTGATTGGTCTGCGCAAACGCGGGGAAACAATAAACAGATGATAAAAGCCCGGTCAGAAACAGTGCTTTTTTGCGAAACCCCGGCCATTTGCTGGATTGCTGACTAACGGTTTGACGGGATTGGGTACCAAGAAGTCCGGCAGAATATGATTTGCTCATGAACAGTTCCCCACACTTTTTATTGTTGGCAATCATCGTTTAGCTCTGGCAAAGTATCCTGCAAGAGTAATTCGATACAACGCCGGCGGTGTTCCATCAGAATTGCCGGCACAACAGGGTATTGGTTCAATTTTATCCAATAAAAGGTTCCTTCGCAATAACAATCAATCCAGAACAGCAGATTTGCTGGCGATTGTTGTAGTGACTATAAGTCTGCCTGATAGTGTTTATCGACGAAGTTTATAGGCAAAAAAAGGGGTATCCTGACGGACACCCCTTTTTTTTGCCAAACAAACGTGTGGTTATAAACCACTCATTACAGCTGCAACAATACTCGTGCGTACAGACGACGGCCACGGCCATCAAACACACCTGCATCGTAGTTGATACCACCGGCTTCACGGTATGGAATGGTTGCGTTAAACGCATCCAGTGCACCTACGGTGAAGATAGTTGTGCCCAATCTCTCGTCTGCCCACTCGTGGGTAAAGCTGTACTGCAGATCCACACTGCGGTAGCTGTCGATACGACGGGTGAGTAATGCGCGTACGGTATCATTGGCCGTACGGTATGCACTGTCGTAGGCCAGATCACGGTAGGAACCAATAAAGCGGGTAATGACGGCAGCGCTGTGATTGTTCTGCATCCAGCTCAGCGTCAGGTTACCTTTTTTATCGGGCAGAGAGCGCACGAGGTTGCCGTCACCGGTCGTGCCGGCAGCGTCAAACACACCTGTTTCCAGCAGACCCAGTTCCAGACCCGGTACATTCTTCAGTTTGTACTGACGAACGTGGGTATAGTCCATACTGGCGCGGAAGCGACCCCAGTCGTTGCTCCAAGTGTAACCCAGTTTCAGGTCAACACCGTCCGCGGTGATAGTACCGGCGTTGATGGTACTCAGCACGGTGGTGACCAATGAACCCTGGTTGGTACCAAAGGTACGTACAACACCTTCAATCTGGTAAGCCTGTGGATTCACCACACAATCCAGACGCGAACCCGGCGTGACGTTGGTATAACCTGTGACACCGCCTACGCTGGCTTGTGTTGCCGGATTGGTACCAAACTGAGCAGCCAGTGCGGTTGGGTTACAGGGCGTGTACTGTGCCATTGCAGCCCATGCGCCTGTGCGTGTGGCCGGAATGGTACCATTCAGGACATAGTTCGCTGGGTTGGCCGCAGCCTGCTTGAACAATTCCAGTTCGTTGGCAATGGCCGAGATACCTGGCTGAGGCAGTACTTTGTCGGTCAGTTCAAAACGCCAGAAATCAGCATTCACACTGACACCTTCCCAGGCGCCTGAACCCGTCCATATGAAACCTGTGCTGTAGGTATCAGCGTACTCGTTACCCACATCCGGTGCAGGACCACCCAAGGTGTAGGTAAAGTTAGGTAACGCGTGCTCGTTGCTTACCGGCAGCAAACCCGCTCGAACCGCCTGGTTACGCAGCGGATCACGGAAGGTATTGCTGGAGGCTTCCAGACCTTCTTCCACAATACCTACGTTAGGCGCACGGAATGATTGTGAGTAAGACGCACGGAACAATAACTCATCCATGGGGCGCCAGCTCAATGCTACCTTGGGGGTTACTTCGCTGCCGATACGCCCGCCGTAACTTTCCCAACGCAGCGCAACCTGGCTTTCAACGTTCTCGATCAGCGGCAATGACAATTCACCAAACACCGCTTTAACATTACGGTCATTACTGTAATTGAAGATACAGTTAGAACATTCAAAGTTGTTACTGACGTAATGTGTAGTATTCGGAGCGCCGTTACGACCCCAATCCAGAATGGCATTCGGGATTCCAGGTTGGTTCATTTCTGGAGCGATAGAGGCGTTCTCCTGCATTCTGTACTGCGCACCCACCGCAAACTGCGCCGTACCACCGCGCAGCTCCATCAGCTCACCAGAGATCACCGCATCCAGCACACCGAGTTTATTGCGCTTGTCGGCGCGCTTGATGGTCGGATTCATCCAGTCCATCAGCTCTTGTGAGTTAGCCATTGCCGGATTGGTCATTTGTGTCAGGAACGGGTTATAGAACTGACAACCACCCACACCCATGTTATTACTGGTCAATGCCAGCGCCAGGCTTTCACGTGTGGTAAACACAAACCCCGGGAAGAAGGTTTGTGTGTAACCGTTGTAGTACGCCCGGTTACTGACGTTCCACATAGTGGGAACAGCGCCACCAAATGGGCCTGGTGCATCGCGGAAATTGAACGTCTTGCTTCCGTTGGGCGTACAGTTAGGACCACCCAGACCGTTGGCCGCCAATTCTGCGCGGTCACGCTGGAAGGTCTGGTACTCCTGCTCAAAGCTGGTGCCGCTCCATGAATAACTGAGGTCGTAATTAAACCGACGGTCATTCATGGCAAAAAATTCACCTTTGATACCCGCTTGCGCGCCTAAGGTGTGTGTGTCTGTCATGTTGCTGTTGCCGCCTTGACGCGGCGCGTTGCCATCCCACACAGATGCAAAAAACGGTACGTTCAAACCACCATTTGCCAGAGCGTTTGGCACATTGGGAATATTAGTTGGGCGAGTCAGGCCAACAGACGGTGCGAAGTAACCCAATTCAGCACTCATACCAATACCGTAACCACCAAACGCCGGGTTACCTGCATGCGAACCGGGAGCCGCCAGGAACACTGTAGGGCCGCGGCTGCCATTGGCGCCAGAGTCAGATCTTTTGATCTGTGAACCGGAGTACTGGAAGAATGAGTAGAACTCAGCCTTTTCGCTGAAGGTATGGTTAAACGCGCCGGCAATGCTGTCGCGCTCCATACCCACAGTCATGAAGCTCCATTCCTCTGTAAACTCACGGCACGCGCCGCCATTGGCGCCACGACGGTCAAAGCGGGTACCGGTAAAGAACGAACGACCATCGGCACCCTTTAATGAGTAACACAGTGGATCTGTCAGAATTTGTTCCGCAGTACCACCCTCTGCCACGTTTCTGGCTGTAATAGCGGTATTAATATAGGCGGTATTGATGCGCGAACCAAAGGCCGGGTTGGCCATGGTTGCACTGATAGAACCTGCGATACCTCCGACGACGCCGGTGTATTCGACGTTTTCATCATAAAAACGGCCATACTCGACTTTAACTGGATCACGTCGGAAGGCTTCCGCAGAAATCACAAAGTGTGTATTGCCGCTATCACTGGCCCAGCCCCAGATAGCGCTGGCAGTCTGATCCTGGTCACTGCGCGCCGCATCCAGCGCCTGCACGTCACCATAGATCTCCAGACCTTCAAAGTCAGTACGCATGATCACGTTGACCACACCGGCCACCGCATCGGATCCGTACAGTGCAGAACCACCGTCGGTCAGCACTTCTACCCGCTCCACCATGACCAATGGGATGGTATTGATGTCCACAAACTCACCACCACTGCGGGTGACGGTTGCAGCTGACACCTGACGCTTGTTGTTGACCAGCGTCAGCGTGGAGTTTTCACCCAGGTTACGCAGGTTGACGTTAGCCGTACCGGACAGCGCGCCGCCTTCACCTGAGCCTTCGTTCGTGAAGGATCCGGAGTTGATTTCAAGATTCTTGATGACGTCCCAGATCTGGGCGGCGCCTTGTGCTTCGATTGACGTTCTGTCAACAGTGGTAACCGGTGAGGGTGCATCCAATGGACTGCCCCGCAGATATGAACCGGTGACAATTACTTCTTCAATATCAGCATCATCAGTATTCGTTTGCTGCGCAGAACCAGCCTGCTGAGCAAATGCTGGCAAACAACTGACGGCTGTAATAATGCCTAGCAGCAATGCATTTTTGCGGAAACCAGGTCTTGTCGACATGGGAGTTCCCCCTCGTGATTATTATTGTTGAAAGCTTTCGATTGGTCGTTCGCGCATCCGGGCGACTGCAATTCGATACTACTCCGGCACGCTATCCATAAAGTTGTCCGGAAATACAGGGAATCGGTTCGACTCTAACCAATTGAAGATACCAACGCAACATAATTTGAACGGGTTCACAATTGTTATGCGTCCCAGCAACCCGAGGTGTCACCATAGGAAACAAACATGCTGTTTCAGCCCATGATTTGACAAATTGTCAGCCAAAAAAACACTCATCAAGTACGCTTCTTCAGAAAAAAACCCCGGTTTTGTACCGGGGTTTTTATGGCAGGGTTGCCGGGTCGGACTGATGGTGTGCTGATTACAGCTGCATCAACACACGGGCGTAGAAGCGACGTCCACGGCCATCAAATACGGATGCATCATAGTTGATTGCGCCAGACTCACGGTAAGGGATGGTGGCGTTAAATGCGTCCAACGCACCGACGGTGAAAATGGTAGTGCCCAGTCTTTCGTTTGACCACTGGTGAGTGTAGTTGTACTGCAAATCCACACTCTGGTAGCTGTCAATCACTGGTTTCATGACTGCGCGCACGGCATCATTGGCGGTGCGGAACGTGTTGTCATACGCCAGATCACGGTAAGAACCCACAAAGCGGGTGATCACCGCGGCACTGTGCTGCGACTGCATCCAGCTCAGGCTGATGTTGCCTTTGTTGTCAGGCAGTGAACGCACAAGGTTGCCATCACCGGTGGTGCCGGCTGCATCAAACACGCCAGTCTCCAACAGACCCAGTTCAAGACCGGGGACGTTCTGCAACAGGTACTGACGCACATATGTGTAATCAGCAGAGGCACGGATGCGACCGAAGTCAGTTTCCCAGCTGTAAGCAATTTTCAAGTCAATACCATCAGCAGTGATGGAACCGGCATTGATGGCTTTTAACTGAGTTGTTGTCAGCGCGCCCTGATTGCTGCCAAATGAACGAACCACACCTTCGACTGTGTACGCGGCCGGATTCACCACGCAATCCAGTCGTGAGCCCGGCGTGACGTTGTTATAGCCGGTGACGCCACCCACGTTAGCCTGTGTGGCCGGGTTGGTACCAAACTGAGCTGCCAATGCAGTTGGATTACACGGTGTGTACTGAGCCATCGCAGCCCATGCGCCTGTGCGTGTAGACGGTATCGTGCCGTTCAGGATGTAGTTGGCCGGATTGGCCGCTGCTGCCTGAAATGCCGCCAGTTCGCCAGCAATTGCCGAGATTCCCGGCTGCGGCAGCACTTTGTCGGTCAATTCAAAGCGCCAGATGTCTGCTGTCAGACTCAGGCCATCCAATGCGCCGGTTGGTGTCCAGACAACACCGGTACTGAAGGTGTCTGCGTACTCGTTACCCACGTCCGGAGCCGGTGCACCGAGGGTGTAGGTGGAGTTGGGCAGTGCATGGTCATTGCTGACCGGCAGCAATCCGGCCCGGACTGCCTGGTTACGCAGTGGATCACGGAACGTGTTGCTGGCCGCTTCCAGACCTTCCAGCACAATGCCGGAGTTCGGGGCGCGGAATGACTGCGAGAAAGAGCCACGGAACAACAGATCATCACTGGCACGCCAGCTCAGAGCCACTTTGGGTGTTAACTCACCACCAATACGTCCGCCGTACTCTTCATAGCGCAGCGCGATCTGCGACTCGATGTTTGTCCAGAACGGCAGTGACAATTCGGCAAACACTGATTTCACGTCACGTGTATTGTCGTAGTTAAACGCACACTGCGAACATTCAAAGTTATTGCTGACGTAATGTGTTGTGTTTGGCGCACCATTACGGCCATAACTCAGAATAGCGTTAGGGATACCTAGCTCGTTCAGTATCGGTGCAATTGACTTGTTGTTTTGCTCACGGTATTGACCACCGAATGCAAACTGGGCCATACCACCACGCATCTCTGCCAGCTCACCGGAAATCACTGCATCCAGCACCGCCAGTTTGTTGCGTCGGTCAGATCGCTTGACGATCGGGTTCATCCACTCCATCAGCGCCGGATCATTGGCCAGCGCAGGATTGGTCATCGCCGTCAGGAACGGGTTGTAAAACATACAACCGTCTTTGCCCTGGTTGTTACTGGTCAACGCCAGAGAAATACTTTCGCGCGTGGTGAACACAAAACCCGGGAAGAAGGTCTGGGTATAACCGTTGTAATACGCAGCGTTGCTGACGTTCCACATGGTTGGCAAGGCGCCGCCCAGCGGACCCGGTTCATCTCTGAAGTTGAAATTACGTATTCCATTCGGCGTGCAGTTCGGCCCCCCAAGGCCGTTTACTGCCAGTTCCGCGCGATCGCGCTGGAAAGTGCGGTATTCCTGCTCAAAACTGGTGCCGCTCCATGAGTAACTGACATCATAGTTAAAACGGCGATCACCAACGGCGTAAAACTCGCCTTTCAGTCCGGCCTGAACACCTACTGTTTCCGTATCAGTGACGTTATCGTTGCCGCCTGTACGCGGCAAGTTTCCTGCGTTGACGGCATTGTAAAACGGAACGTTCAACCCACCGTTTGCCAGTGTGTTCGGCGAGTTAGGGATGCTGGTCGGACGCGTCAGACCCGCCTTGGCAGCATAATAGCCAAGTTCTGCCGTCTGGCCGATGGCATAACCACCCCAGGCAGGGTTGCCTGCGTGCGATCCTGGCGCCGCCAGAAACACGGTCGGGCCGCGCGACACGTTGGCCCCTGAGTCAGCACGTTGAATGCTGGTGTCTGAGTATTGGAAAAAGGAGTAAAACTCCGCTTTTTCGCTGAAGACATGATTAAACGCGCCGGCAAAGCTGTTGCGCTCAGTACCGACCTGCATAAAGTTCCACTCGTCAGTGCGCTCACGGCAGACACCACCATTGGCGCCACGCTGATCTGTGCGTGTGCCGGTGAAGAACGGAGTGCCGTCCGCAGAGGTCAGTGTAGAACACAAAGGATCCGTCAACACCTGTGTGGCGTTGCCACCTTCGGCGACGTTGCGGGCTGTAATGCTGTTATTCAGATACGCGGGATTGATACGCGATCCGAACGACGGGTTGGCCATGGTGTTGGCAATGGTTCCGGTGATTGAGCCAACCTGGCCTGAGTACTCAACGTTTTCATCATAGAAACGGCCAAATTCAACTGGCACTCCATCACGACGGAATGCTTCAGCAGACATCACAAAACTGGTGTCGCCACTGTCACTGCCCCATCCCCAGATGGCGCTGACCGTCTGATCCTGTTTGCTGGTCGCTGATTCGAGCGCCTGGACATCACCATAGATCTCCAGACCTTCAAAATCGGTACGCATGATCACGTTGACCACACCGGCAACTGCGTCAGAACCGTAGAGCGCAGATCCACCGTCGGTCAACACTTCGACGCGCTCAACCATCACCAGCGGAATGGTGTTGATGTCCACAAACTCGCCACCACTGCGTGTTGTGGTCGCTGCGGAAACCTGACGTTTACCGTTGACCAGCATCAGTGTTGAGTTTTCACCGAGATTTCTTAAATTGACGTTTGCGGTTCCTGAAAGAGCATCTCCCTCACCTGCTCCTTCATTGGTGAATGAACCTGAATTGATTTCCAGATTCTTGATGACATCCCAGACCTGCGCAGCTCCCTGCGCCTCAATACTGGATCTGTCTACCGTTGTCACCGGCGACGGGGCGTCCAGTGCGCTACCCCTGATGTAGGATCCGGTTACAACTACTTCTTCGATATCTTCAGGCGCCGCATTCTGCGACGCGTTCTGGGCAAACACTGGCAGACAGGTGATAGCTGTCATGACCCCGATAAACAAGCGGGTCCTTTTCATACTCCCAAGCCGAGTGGACATGGTAAACCTCTCCTTATTTTTTTATGTAAAATGCCAAAAACTACGGTTACATGTTGCTGATTTGTCTTGCAAAACAGTAACTACTCCGCGCGAATCGGCCAGCAACAGGCAGAGAAAAGACACGCGGTACGTCTACAGAAAGCGCCACAACGATAGCCAAAGGTTTCTGCTAATGCAAACGTATTGACGCTGGATCTGCTTATTCGACCCAAATAAATGTGACAAATGCTCCTTATCACCAAGCCTGATAGCTCTGCGAAGCCGTTTGCGTGGAACTCTCCAAAAGTATATTTGTAACAATGCCTTAGTAGGCTAGAATAGCCACCGTCATTCATCGGCCGCTAGCCAACTGCCGCGAGGTTCAGCACATCATGAAATCCGACATAACAAACACCAGAGACAAAGGCGCTGACCTCAAGGCCAAACCGGCGGCAGCCAACGATAAGCCCCGCCACCTGTTCTCCTACCCGCGCTACTGGGCCGAGTGTTTTGGCACGGCGCCCTTCTTGCCTATGTCGCGGGCCGAGATGGATGAGCTGGGCTGGGACAGCTGTGACATTATCATCGTCACGGCGGACGCCTACGTTGACCACCCCAGTTTTGGTATGGCAGTAGTGGGCCGCCTGCTGGAAGCCCAGGGCTTTCGCGTCGGCATCATCGCCCAACCAGCTTGGGACAGTGCGGAACCTTTCAAAGCGCTGGGCGAGCCTAATCTGTTTTTTGGCGTGACCGGCGGCAATATGGATTCGCTGATCAACCGCTATACTGCTGACCTGCGCATCCGTACCGATGATGCCTACACACCCAATGCCGAAGCCGGAAAACGCCCGGACCGCTCGGTGATTGTGTACAGCCAGCGCTGCCGTGAAGCCTATTACAACACCCCAATTGTGATTGGTGGTATTGAAGCCAGTCTGCGACGAATTGCCCAGTATGATTACTGGAGCGATCAGGTCAGGCAGTCAGTTTTGATTGATTCAAATGCAGACATCCTGTTGTTTGGCAATGCTGAACGCGCGCTGGTTGAACTGGCGCACAAAGTCGCGGCCGGCAAATCCATTGATCAGCTGACCGATCTACGCGGAACAGCCATTGTGCGTCGCTCGATTACGGCGGGCTGGACCGAGATTGACTCCACCCGCATTGATTGGCCGGGCCGCATCGACCAGATTCCCAATCCCTACGACGCCCCACATGACCAGATCAGCGAACCGGACGCGCGCAAACATCGCGAGTCCTCCGAAGCTAAATTTGCAGATCCCGACGTCGCGCCTGTTCGCATTATTCCATTGCCGCTGCACCGCAAATTTGACAGTGACCCGGACAAAACTTACATCCGATTGCCGTCCTATCAAAAGGTGAAAAAAGACCCGGCACTGTATGCACACGCCTCACGTGTTTTGCATCAGGAAGCTAACCCTTATAACGCCAAAGTGCTGGTGCAAAAACACGGTACATTGGAAGTGTGGGTGAACACACCACCGATTCCGCTGGAAACTGATGAGCTTGATGGTGTATTTGATCTGCCCTATGCGCGCACACCGCACCCCTCCTACGGGACTGCACGCATACCGGCCTATGACATGATCAAGACCTCGGTCAACATCATGCGCGGCTGTTTTGGCGGCTGCACGTTTTGTTCGATTACCGAGCATGAAGGTCGCATTATTCAGAGTCGCTCGGAAGAATCTATTCTTAAGGAAATCGAAAAAATCCGTGATATGGTCCCGGGTTTTACCGGCACCATTTCCGATCTGGGCGGCCCAACCGCTAACATGTACAAACTCAATTGCAAATCACACGACATCCAGAAAAACTGCAAACGTTTATCCTGTGTGTTCCCAACCATCTGCCAGCATCTGAACACCGATCACAGCCCGACAACGCAGTTGTACCGTAAAGCGCGCGCCATACGCGGGGTTAAAACCGTGGCGATTGCGTCAGGCCTGCGTTACGACCTGGCATTGCGTGACCCGGAGTATGTTGAAGAACTGGTGACACATCACGTGGGCGGCTATTTAAAAATCGCCCCGGAACACAGCGAAGAAAACACGCTGTCAAAAATGATGAAGCCCAGCATCAGCTCGTACGACGAATTCAAAAAGATGTTTGACCATTTTTCAGCCAAGGCCGGGAAAAAGCAGTATCTGATTCCTTACTTCATCGCCGCTCATCCCGGGTCGGATAATGAAGACATGCTCAACCTTGGCATGTGGTTAAAAAAGAACAAATTCCGACCGGATCAGGTACAGACGTTTTATCCCTCGCCCATGGCACTGGCGACCGCCATGTACTATTCCGGAAAGAATCCGCTAAAAAAAATTACCTATAAAAGCGAATCTGTTGAGTCGTGCAAAGACATCGAGCAGCGGCGCATTCAAAAGGCCTTCCTGCGATATCACGATCCTAAAAACTGGCCGATGCTGCGTGTTGCGCTGAAACAGATGGGGCGTGAGGACATGATTGGAACCGGACCACAGCATCTGGTGCCGCCGGACAAACCCGGGCGCGGCAGCACACGGCCGCCCGTCAAACCCCTGAAACAACGTCCAGGCATGAAGGCAGCTGCCCGCGCTCAGGAGACACGTCAGCCGCCCGCCAAATGACAATAGAAGACAAACGAGAATGATTGCTTGACGATAATGGTTCTCGTTTGTATTATGCGCCTCATTCAGGAGTGTGCATTCTCTTTCATATACGCATTCCTGTATGACAATCCTTTGGGTAGTATCAGGAGCGCAAACATGCAACATAACTCGTCGCCTTCTTTCTCTGAGATCAGCAAACGTCGTCCTTTGGCCAACGCCATGGCACTGCTGGGAGCCTCAGTATTGCTGCCAGGTACCGGCGCATTGATGGCACAAGAAGAAGCCGAGGGATTACGACTGCCGACTATTCTGGTCGTTGGCAATAATCCCGCAGATGTCTCCCGCCAGCCCGGCGCAGTGTCGCTGGTCCAGTTTGAAGAATTGATCCTGAGGCAGCCGCGCTCAACAGAAGAAGCGCTGCGCAATGTACCCGGTATCACCATCAAACCCGAGGAAGAAAGTGCCATCGTCGCCAACATTGGCATGCGTGGACTGAGCTCAGGCGACTACAAAACCCTGATCCTTGAGGATGGCGTTCCGGTGGCTCCGGGTCTGTTTGTTGGCAACGGTCGTTACTACAACCCACGTATTCAGCGTATGGAAGGCATTGAAGTGCTCAAAGGCGCTGCGTCCCTACGTTATGGCCCCAGTACCATTGGCGGGGTCATCAACTATGTCACCAAACAACCGCGTGACGGAGTGGAAGTAAGCCTGAGGACGGGTACCTGGGATACCCGCGAGACTACCTTGGAGGCGGGTGCCAGCTCAGACTCCGGCGATGCCAGTTTTGGCATCATCGCCAGTCAGGTCAGCAGTGATGGCTTTCTCAATAAGGGTTATGACACAACCGATGTCATGATCAAGGCCGGCATGGCGATTGGCAACAATCAGCGTGTCAGTATCAAGTACACCGACTATGCCAACGATGCCAATATTTCTTACCGTGGTCACTTTCTGCAGGAGTACCTTAACGAAGCCAGCAATAATCCGGCTGCGGATGATTATTACCTGACCGAACGCCGTTCTCTTGACCTTAACCACGAATGGGACATCAGTAGCGTTGCCCGCCTGAACACTTTGGTGTTTGGCAGTGACATGTTCCGTGACTATTGGCGATTTAACACCAATAACGCTGCGTCAGCCGCTGCCAGCCGCTGGGTCTACACCGACACACTCAACGGCAACAACCGGGCTTTTAAGCGCTATGGCATAGACACCCGCCTGCATGTCGAACATCAGCTGTTTGCGGTAACCAGCGAAACCGAGATCGGCCTGCGGTACATGGATGAAGAAATGGATGACAAAACAGTGCAAGCAACGCGGGCATTGCCACGCACCGGGCCACTGGGTAGAGACGCCCTGGACAGTGCAGAAAGTTATGCATTGTATGCACAGAACCGATTCCTGCTCACCGAGGCACTGGCGTTAACCGCTGGGTTGCGCGTTGAACAGTACGAGCAATACCGGCTGGACCGCCGACGCCATGACGCACAGGGCAACTCTGCCGGGACCCGAAACACTGAAGTGATGCCCGGTATCGGCATGAGCTGGCAGATGAATACCCAAGCTCAAGTGTTTGGAAGCGTCTACAAAGCATTCTCGCCGTCATTAAACGGTGATGCGCTGAATGGCCTTCAGGACCAGCAGCTGGATGCTGAGCGTTCAGTGAACATGGAATTTGGTGTTCGTGGCGCCAACCGGCACATGACCTATGAATTTGCCTTGTTCCGGATGAACTTTGATAACCAGATCATTCCGGCCAACAGCAACTCTCAGTTCCAGGTCACTAATGGCGGCCAAACCCTGCATCAGGGCTTGGAGTTCGGCACAGGATTTGACTTAGGCGCTGGTTTTAATCTGAACGCCAATGCGACCTATGTCACCGACGCTGAATTCCGTGGCAACCGCGTGACACGCACCGGAGCCATTACCACACCGGATGGCAATCGCATACCCTACACGCCAGAGCTGACCGCCAACCTGACGCTGGAGTACGAGCGTGGCAATCTGCGTTCTGGCATCAGCATGCACTACACCAGTGATCAATACACTGACGTGTTGAACAGAAAACCACTGACAGAAAGCATCACTGGATTTTTTACCGGTCAGGTGCCGTCCTATACGCTGGCAGATGTGTTTGTGGTGTACGCCGTCAATCATCAACTGACAGTAAATGCCAACGTCAAAAACCTCGCAGACAAGCATTATATCGCCAGCCTGCGTCAGGGTGTTTATGTAGGGCCGGAGCGCAGCATTGATCTGGGGTTGCGTTATCGTTTTTGATGGGTGATGTGCACACTTGCACGTGCGGTTTGCACGCTTGCATGTGCGGTTACAGTAACCCGCACCGGCGGGGTTGTCACAGCTCAGACCGACGACATCCATTCACCGCGCACCGGACGCTGCGCAACTCCTCCTCAGGCGCTGCGCGCCTTGCGAAGTCGAACAGTGCTCGCGTTTTTTCCGGTGAGCGGTGCATGGATAAACGTGGCCTGATTGGTCTGACCTGTGACAACCCCGTCGATGCTCTTGCATGGGTCGCGTCTGGCACTGGTAGTCTGAATCGAGAGCACCGGGCGCCGGGGTGAGATGCGGACCACTCAGGGCGCGAGTATCCTCTGTTCAAGAGACCGGAAAAGTGCGAGCAATGTTCGAATCCTGAGCGGCAAGGCCGCGAAGTTGAGTTGCGCAGCACCGGTCGCTTGCACAGAGGATGCGACCGGTCCACGTCTCACCCCGGCGCACGGTGCGGCCAGTCACCTGATCGCGCTATACCAATTCATGTAGCTCAGTACCATTAAGCTCAACTCAATCAAACTACTTTTTATTCTTAAGCGCCTGCTCAAACAACGAAGCCATTGTCCCCGTCGACCGCTTGTTCTGCGCCGCCGCGTCAAAATCCTTTTTGCGTTTCGCCGACTCCGCCGTGGTAGGTGCCGGACGATCGGCCTTGGGGATGCCCTCGCCTGGTAATGGATCAGACAACCGCATGGTCAACGCAATACGTTTGCGTTCACGATCCACCTCCAACACTTTGACTTTGACAATTTGCCCCGCTTTCACCACCTCATGCGGATCTTTGACAAACTTCTCCGACAAGGCAGAAATATGCACCAAACCATCCTGATGCACGCCAATATCCACAAACGCGCCAAAATTGGTCACATTGGTGACAGTGCCTTCCAGCGTCATACCAGGAACCAGATCCTTAAGCTCTTCTACACCTTCTTTTAGCTCAGCGGTGACAAATTCACCACGCGGGTCGCGACCGGGCTTTTCAAGCTCACGCAAAATATCCAATACCGTCGGCAGACCATATTTTTCGGTGATGTAATCTTTGGCATTCAGACTACGCAAAAACGCTCCATCACCAATTAGGGATTTGACATTGCGGCCGTGACGTCGCGCTATTTCTTCCACCAAGGCATAAGATTCCGGGTGGACCGCCGATGCATCCAGCGGGTTCTCACTTTCTTGCACACGTAAAAATCCGGCAGCCAGTTCAAAGGTTTTATCGCCAAAACGAGGCACTTTTTTTAACTGCTCACGGGTGCGGAACTGACCGTTTTTGTCACGAAATTCCAGAATATTATTCACCAGCGTCTGTGTTAAACCTGATACGCGTTTTAACAAAGGCGCCGAGGCGGTATTGATATCCACACCCACCGCGTTCACACAATCCTCGACCACCGCATCCAGAGAGCGCGATAATTTTACTTGGCTCACATCGTGCTGGTACTGCCCCACGCCGATTGACTTGGGTTCAATTTTTACCAGCTCAGCCAAGGGGTCCTGCAAACGCCGCGCAATCGAAACCGCGCCTCGGATGGTCACATCCAGATTCGGTAACTCCTGTGATGCAAACTCAGATGCCGAATACACCGACGCACCGGATTCGTTCACAATCACTTTTTTTACCTTGAACTGCGGGAAGGCTTTGCAGAATTGTCCGACAAAACTGTCGGTTTCACGTGATGCCGTGCCATTACCAATACTGATCAACTGTGCATTGTATTTTTCGCAAAGTTTTTTCAGCACCAGTGCCGCTTCTTCTACTTTGTTTTGGGGTGCATTTGGAAAAATGGCGTGGTGATCCAGCACCTTGCCGGTCTCGTCGACCACGGCTACTTTGACACCTGTTCGCAGTCCCGGATCCAGACCAATGGTGACCTTCTTTCCTGCGGGAGCAGCGAGCAGAAGGTCCTTGATATTCCGCGCAAACACTTCGATCGCATCGGTTTCCGCATGGTCGCGCAGCTCAGTCAGAAAGTCGGTTTGCAGGTGGCTATGCACCTTGACTCGCCACGTCCAGCGTACCACGTCCTGCAGCCAGCTGTCAGCCGCGCGCCCCTGCTCCCTGATCTGCCAATCGTTAGCAATCATGGCCTCACAGGGATGCTTGACGGGCGCCACATCGGGATTCACCGGAATGTCGATTTTCAGATTCAGAATGCCTTCATTGCGCGCACGGAACAGTGCCATGGTGCGATGCGACGGGATTTTGGTAACCGCTTCAGAGAACTCAAAATAATCGCGATACTTGGCACCTTCCTGTTCTTTACCGGCAATCATTTCTGACATCAAGTGTGCACTGTTCCAGAAATAATCACGCAATCGCCCAAGCAAAGTTGCATCTTCACCAAACTGTTCGATCAGAATATAACGCGCGCCTTCCAGTGCCGCTTTGACATCCGCGACGCCCAACTCATTATTAACAAATGCAACAGCCTCCTGCTCCGGGTCAAGTGCAGGATTTGCTAACAACTCATCAGCAAGCGGCTGCAGACCGGCTTCACGGGCGATCTGGGCGCGTGTGCGGCGTTTGGGTTTATACGGCAGGTAGAGATCTTCAAGGGTGGTTTTGGTGGAGGCAGCGCGCAGTTGTGCTTCCAGCTCCGGCGTCAACTTTTGCTGCTCAGCAATGCTCTTGATAATGGCATCGCGCCTGTCATCCAGTTCACGCAGGTACAGCAAGCGTTCCTGAAGTTTACGAAGTTGAATATCGTCCAGCCCTCCGGTGACCTCTTTGCGATAACGGGCGATGAAGGGCACTGTAGCGCCGTCATCGAGCATGGCAACAGTCGCGGCAACCTGATCCGGACGCGCAGCAATTTCTTCAGCAATCTGATCAAACATCAATGACATACGTTTTATCTAATCCTTTTTGTTGGCAATTTTGACGTGATGATCCACATAGGTCAGCACACCACGCAGAATATTGATTTCCATGGTATCGGGGCGTATTCGCATAAACAGCCGCCGCATGCGTTGCATCAGCAGGCGCGGGTTATCCTGGTCGTGAAAGGTGAGATCTGTCAGTGTTTTTTCCAGATGCTCGTAGAACAGCTCCAATTGGTGTGCGTCAGCCTTGGGCACATCCCAGAATTCGTGTTCATTGTCAGGGTTGTAAACACTGTCCCGCGCAAAACGCTGATCGCGCTGCGCAGCCTCGTTGCCGTCAATCGCCAGCCGCTCCAGCATGGCAATGCGGATTTCGTAACAGATCACCATCACTGCAGCGGCCAGATTTAATGAACTGTATTCGGCGTTGGCCGGTATCTGCACATGATAATGGCACAACTGCAGTTCCTCGTTGGTGAGGCCGGTATCTTCACGACCAAACACCAGTGCAACCTTGTTTTTACCGGCATCCTGCACCACATGATTGGCACATTGACGGGGAGTGAGCACCGGCCACGGCATACGACGCGAGCGTGCGCTGGTACCTATAATCAACCCGCAATCTGCCACGGCGTCTTCCAGGGAGCCAAAAACCCTGGTGCGCTGCAATATGTCTGTCGCTGAAGCTGCACGCCAGGTGGCATCATCACTGGGGAACTGCGTTCTGGGTGCAACCAGTCTCAGGTCTGACAGACCCATGTTTTTTAAAGCCCTGGCGGCAGCACCGATATTGCCGGGGTGAGAAGTCTGCACCAGAACAACAGCGATGTTGCCAAAATCGGGTAGCGCATCAGAATGCGGGTCTGACACCGGGGAACTGTTCAAAATCAAACTCCAGAGTCTGTCCGGTCGCGATTGCCGGGAAGGTGGTTTGGGTGGCCGGGGATTATAACAACTAGTTAACGACTGACCGCCAGCATTTTGCTATCATTGCGCTGTTTTCGAAAACTAGCCTAGCAGCATTAACAGTCACCAGATTACAAACAGCGGACACCATGCATCCTGTTATCAATATTGCTCTTCGGGCGGCGCGCGGCGCTGCTGAACAAATCATCCATGTCAGTGACCGCCTCGACCGGGTTAATGTAATCGAAGATAAAAACGGCACGCTGGTGACCAGCATGGATCTGGATGCCGAGCGCACCCTGCTTTACCATCTGCAAAAGGCCTACCCGAATTACAGCATCGACTCGCGCCTGAGTGGATATACTGAAGGCGCAGACAAAGACCACGTCTGGTTGATCGATCCGCTGGTCAGCAACCGCAATTTCTACAAAGGATTTGGCTCGTTTTGTATTTCCCTGGCATTAAAGACCCCAAGAGGTATCACCCATGGTGTGGTGCTAAATCCAGTTAATAATCAGGAATTCAGCGCCAGCCGCGGTGATGGGGCGCAGCTCAATGACAGCCGCGTACGCATCGGCAAAATGAATAATCTGGAAAATGCCTTTGTGTCACTGGATCCCGAACAGTCCCTGGACGATGATTTTTTACCGCAACTGCAAGCTCAGTTGCTGACGCTTCCGGTGCATTTACGCATGAGTGGCTGCCCTGCGCTGGATATGGTCTACGTTGCGGCAGGACGTCTTGACGCAGGCTGGTGTCGCCAGCAGCATCACACGTCGCTGGCGGCTGCGCAGCTGATTCTGCTGGAATCCGGCGCACTGCTCAGTGACCCTCAGGGTAATCCGCAAACGCAGGGCAGCAAGGAAATGTTGTTTGGCAACCCCAAGTGTTTTAAACATCTGCTGCAGATTCGGCAGACCTTAAAAGCCCAGGCCTGATCACCCTGATAAAACAGATATTAACGGCCTGATATGGCAGCAAACGCAGCGCTCGATAACAACAAAAATAAAAAAGCCAGTGCTCGCCAGAAACTCACTGACGGCCCTATCACACCCATTCTGATCAACATGACGATCCCCATGATTGTGGGGATGGTCATGATGTTCAGTTTCAGCCTTGTTGATACTTTTTTTGTCAGTCTGTTAGGCACCGAAGCGCTGTCAGCGATCAGCTTCACCTTTCCGGTCACCTTTACCATCATGAGCCTTGCCATCGGCCTGAGTATCGGAACCTCAGCGGTTGTCGCCAAATATATTGGCCGGGGCGAAGCTGAAAAGGCAAAACAAGCGTCTACCGTGACCAACTATGTGGCGATTGCCCTGTCGGGTTTGCTGGCCGCCGCCGGTTATGTGTTTATGGATCAGATCTTCCTGGTGCTGGGAGCAACCCCTGAGCTGCTGCCGGTCATTCGCGAATACATGGATATCTGGATGCCCACCAGCGTCATGTTGGTCGCCATTATCTGCGCTAATGCGGTGTTGCGGGCCAACGGTGACACCCGCACCCCCAGCATACTGATGGCGGGCTCAGGGCTGATCAACGCGGTACTGACGCCGTTAATGGTATTTGGTCTGGGCCCGGTTCCGGCGATGGGTATTGCCGGCGCTGCGTGGGCCACGATGATTTCGTGGATTGCGGGTGTGGCATTCCTGTTTTACTACCTGGCAATCCGACATGAGTTGATTTACAAAGGACTGCCTTCGGGGCCGGTTTTCAAGAACTCTGCCACTGAGATGTTAAAAATAGGTATTCCAGCCTCCGGCTCCAATATGCTGACGCCGATTGCCGCCGGCGTGATGACGGCCATTGTTGCCAGTTACGGAGAGACTGCTGTCGCCGCCTTTGGTGTTGGAACACGACTGGAGTCGATTGCCTGCCTGGTTATTCTGGCACTGTCCAGCACCCTGCCCCCGTTTGTCAGTCAAAACCTGGGAGCCGCTCGCATTGATCGCATCAAGGAAGCCTGTCGTCTCTCCATGCGGTTTGTGTTGGGTTGGCAGCTGCTGATTTATGCATTGCTGGCATTAAGCGCCGGTCTGATTGCGTCAGTGTTTACGCGCGACGACTCGGTTGCTGACATCATCAAGTTGTACTTATGGATAATGCCGCTGGGTTATGGCCTGCAAGGCGTCATTATTCTGTGTAACTCCGCGCTCAATGCCATGCACAAACCCATGATTGCGTTGTATCTGAGTATCGCGCGCTTTTTCCTGTTTATTGTGCCACTGGCCTGGACAGGCAGTGAAATCGCAGGCCTGCAAGGTTTCTTTATCGGCGCCTTTATCGGAAACCTGCTGATGGCATTATTGTCGTGGATCACCTTCAGACGGGTGCTCAGACATGAGCGAGCTCATTACACTGATCAGCCCGCTGCCTGATTGCGCTGACACATCAGCCTCAGGGGCTGCGGAACAATCCCCTGAGGCTGCCCATAAGTGAGCGTTCTGGTTTGCTTAGCAGCTGTTCAAGCGCAACAGTATCAACCGGGCTTATCACCACAGGTTGTTCCATCTTGATGATACGCGGCGCATCTTCCCCATCCGCAAAACTCAAGCGGTTGTTTTTTTCCTGGAAATCCAGCATTTCAAAACAAATGGACTCAAATTCATCCTGCGACAGCAGTTCAGGATTTTCTTTGAGATTCAGGAAAAATCTGCGGTTCAGCGCACCGGACAGGTAATGCAGACTTTTTCTGTCATGCATTAGCAAACCTTCGCGCTCCGCAACCTCGTACAGGGGTGTTCCGCGCAAGGGAATGTAGTTGAAAAAGAAGAAAAACTCAGGAGCAATGATGCGATTGAGCTCCAGCGTCTGTCGCATGTTTTCTGCGGTTTCCAGCGGCATTCCGACAATATTGAATGTCAGCCGGTTGATACCGGCCTTTTTGCAGTTTTCGGCAGCGGTGATGACCTGCTCATTGGTCATTTTTCGCCCCAACATCTTGCTGCGATAGGTTTCATCACCACTCTCAATACCAAACCAGATAGTGTGACAACCGGCCGCTGCGGCTTTCTCGCAGAATTTCTCGTTCATGACCTCAACACGTGAGTTGATTGAGAATGGCAAACCAACCTGCTCTTCATAAAGCTCAAAAAAAGCGTTAACGAACTTCAGATTCGACAGGAACAGCTCATCCCAGAATTCAAAGTAACCCACACCATATTTATCACGCAGGCGGATAAGTTCGTCCACCATGGCCTGTGGTTCATACTTTCGGAGAAATTCCTTTTTATTTTTCCAGCCATCCAGCAAAGGCGTGTTGCAGCAGTAGGTGCAACGGTATGGGCAACCACGTCCGGTCATCACTGGCAATACCAGCTTTTCCTTGGGACCAAAAATTGACGTGTTGACGTTGTTAAAACCATCAGCCTTCTCAAAAATGTCGTAATCCGGAAAGGGCAAGGCCGCAAGATCCCCGATCTGATGCGGTTCGGTTTCAAAGACTGTGTCGTCTGTCATGCGTTCCCACATGCCATCAACCGGACCATCTTTACTGCCGCGCATAAACTGCACCAAATTACCCATGGCATACTCGCCATCACCTGTGCAGATAAAATCAATGTTGCGGTTAGCGATGGTCTGCTGCTGCGACAACATAGCTTGATAACCACCAATACAAATCGCGGCATCCGGCAATAATTTTTTGATCTCTTCGAAGTAAGGCTCCATGGGGAACCAATGCGGGCTCATCACTGAAAATGCAATCAGATCAGGCTGCAATGCCGCCACAGATTTGGCGAAATTCTCAGGCTGAAATGCTTGTTCATCTCGCAGAATCAAGATGGGACATAAATGCAGTTCTACCCACGGGAAGTCACGTTTTAAGTACGCGGCAATGCTGGCCAGAGGCATCGCCACTTCGTTGCCATCCGGCGAATAAAAACTCATCACCAGCCGTAACGAACGGCCTGCAGTTTTGGCAAACCAGCGCGACAATGCTTGTGGATAAACGGGCCGTTCGCGACTGATCGCAATGACATTGGCTATTGAACTCATCAAATCCTCGATGTCAGGACAGATCTGGAATGTGGGCGTGGGAAATAATACCACTGACCACCCGGCAGGGGAACTCAGCTTACACGGGCGATTCAATTAAACCAATATTTGATTTATGCTGATCGCCAGCTGATCCGACACATTGGAAATACAACATGGACGCAATGACTGCACTGCTTACGCGCGTATCCGTTTCAAGAGTGCGCGCCCCGGGCCCTGATCCGTTAACTCTCGAGCAGATTATAAAGGCTGGTTTGCGCACTGCAGATCATGGCTTGCTCAGGCCATGGCGTTTTTTGCTGATTAGGGATCATTCCCTTAAAAAGCTGGCCGATCTGTTTGCCGAGGCCAGTCTCGCCGATACACCGGACATCAGCGCCAGTGAACTTGACAGCATCAGAAGTAAAGCCCTGCGCGCCCCTTTAGTGCTGGTTGGAATCGCCAGCCCCCGACAGCACCCCAAAATACCCGTAACGGAACAGCATTTATCCACCGCCGGCGCGCTACAGAATATGCTGACAGCAGCACACGCGTTGAATGTCGGCGCTATCTGGCGAACAGGACCGATGGCCGAACACCCAATGGTGCGTCAGGGACTGGGCATCAGCGATTCGGAAACAATTATTGGCTACCTCTACATGGGCACCATCGACGGCCCGGTCAGGCAATTGCAGGAAGAACCCATCAACATGTTTGTACAGGATTGGTAAATGTCTGAGAACAAAAAAAGCGCAATAAAAATAATGCAGAGAACTGTCTTTAATACACCAGTGCTAACACCGCTACTGAGAATGATTTCCTCTGGCATATTGCGACTCGCAGGCTGGAGGGCTATCGGAAAACGCATTGATAATCAAAGATTTGTACTCATCGGGGCGCCGCATACCAGCAACTGGGACTTCCCCTTAATGCTAATGGTTGTGCTCAAACTTGAGTTAAAGCTGCACTGGATGGGTAAAAGCTCGCTGTTTATGTTTCCGTTTGGAGGCATCATGCGCTGGCTGGGAGGTATTGCAATTGATCGCAGCCAGCACCACGGCGTTGTGGAGCAGGTGGTGCAGCAATACCGGGACAATCCACAAATGGTGGTACTGGTTCCGCCGGAAGGCACACGCAGCAAGGTCAAAGAGTGGAAAACCGGCTTTTACCATATCGCCAACAATGCCGGTGTACCTATCCTGATGGGATATGTGGATGTTGCTAAAAAAGAGGCAGGGCTGGCGGATTTTTTTTACCCGACCGGCAACGTAGAAGAGGACATCAGCGTGATCAGGCATTTCTACAAGGACAAACGCGGCGTCATCCCTGAGAATGCCGACTGACAAACCAGTCGGCCAGACCCTGTCATCCTGACAGACCCGCAGCTTACTTTTTGCAATCCAGGCTGTTTAATAAGGTCGTCAGGATAAACTCGGCATATTGCTCTATACCGGTATGCAGATGCTGAAATTTCCAGCGTTTCAGGTACCACTGCTGCAACATGGCTGTTGTGCTTGCCGCGAGTAACGCAAGGTCCCCGTCGTAACGGAAGGCGCCGGATTTAATTCCTTCTGAGAAAATATCCTGTAAGCGTTGATCAAAGCGAAACTCCATCTGAATGGCTTCATCGCGCTGCGCTTTATCCAGACCTTTTGCTTCGAGAAAACAGAAGTAATACCACTGATGCAGAATATCGTTCATATAAATATCTGCATAAATCAGCGCTTTCAGGCGCTCATTTGGATTCAGGTTGTGACGTGTCAGGTCTGACAGAACATCATCGATGGTTTGGCGCACAACAGCCGCGATGGCCGATGCCAAATCATTTTTGCTGCCAAAATAAGCGTAAAGCCCACCCATGCTGATCTCTGTTTCGCGACTCAGATCACGTAAACTCATGGAATGAAAACCCTGGCTGTTCGCCAGACGAAATGTGCACGTAAAAATCTTCTCAAGATTTTTCAACGCTGTTTTAGCGTTTTTTATCTGCATACGCTCGTGATGAACTGCAAACACACGCTCCCACAACGGATCGCCTTCCAGCAGCCATACACGTTTGAAAGCGTCCATCTCTGTATTATGGGGCCAAGCGAGCTGTTCGGACTCCACTTTAACAGCGTTGTTACTCATCAATTGTTTCTCCTTGCCCGGCAACAGAATCAGCCACCACACGTTGCGGCGATCACCTGTTGCACCATCATGCTTGATTGTTGTTTTTCAGAACGATCAGACGATATTGTTATTGCTGGTAGTCACAGGAGTGTAACTCAATAAGGTGCTTAACAACAGGCAGCACTGTCTGCAGCATCAATTGACCAGCGCCGATATCACCGCATAAAGACCGGAACCTGCACATAAAGTCAGAGACCCCATGCGTATCGCACGTGCCGAAATCCTGTGCATGGATTTTCTGGCCAGCCAATATCCTGCAAAGGTTGCCGGCAGTAATGGCAGTGACAACAGCATCTGGGTGACCCCAAAATGACCAATGGGCGCCAGCACAATCAGTGATATGAAACAGCTGACCACAAAAAATGCAGCAAGATTGGCGCGGATGAGTGCCAGATCCTGATGCTGCCACAACAAAGCCATCGGTGGGCCGCCGATCGATGTGCTGGTCCCCATAAAACCTGACAAGAACCCGGCGGCCATCATACGGTTATTGGTTGGCTGCCAGCGCAAAGAGGTCAGAGACACACCGACTGCAAATAGTACTGATATACCAATCCACAGCGCGAGCATGTTTTTGTCCATCCACAACAACAGCGCCGCACCCGCAATTGAACCGGGGATGCGACCTATCACCGCTGCTTTGAGTCCTTTGAGGGAAACACCCTCACGAAATACCCATGCGTTGATCAACGACAATACCAGCGCACACACAGTGACCGGCGCAGGGACCAGAGCAGGATTTACAAAAAACAACACCGGCGCCGCAATAACTGCCAGACCAAAACCGGTGGCGGTTTGCACATAAGCGCCTACCGTTACCAGCGCTACGGCAATAAACATTTCCATAAAAAGACAACCAACAACTGAGGGCAACCGATAAGACGGCGTATTCTACGCTCAGTCTCCAGTGACTGCTATAATCCCGGCCCATGTACCCAATCTCTTATATAGAACCAGTTTTTCGCCCGCCCAGTGAGTGGAAGTCGCTGATCTTGCAGGTCACCAATGGCTGTTCGTGGAACAAATGCACGTTCTGCGATATGTACACGCAGCCTCAAAAGCGCTTTCAACCCCAGGATATTTCTGCAATAGAGTCTCAACTGCGGCAGATTGTCGAGGCCGGTTATCCGGTGTATCGGGTGTTTTTAGCTGATGGGGATGCTATGACGCTGTCGGTGCGCCGGTTGCATGAAATACTCGACCTGCTCAACCGCTGGCTGCCGCACAAACCGCGCGTCAGTGCCTACTGCCTGCCACGTAATCTGCTCAATAAATCCGTTGATGAATTGCGCGAATTGCGCGAAAAAGGTCTGAGCCTTTTGTATGTCGGTTGTGAGACCGGTGACGATGAACTGCTGACACTGATCAGCAAAGGTGAAAACTTTGGCAGCTCGCTCGACGCATTGCAGAAAATGCATGCTGCAGGCATCAAGAGCTCCGTGATGGTACTGAATGGACTCGGCGGCCCCGATCTCAGCGAACGTCATGCATTGGAGAGTGCGCGTCTGATGAATGCCGCGCAGCCTCATTATCTGTCGACACTGGTGGTTGAATTTCCCAAAGGGACGCAGCGCTTTAACGACCCGTTTGATGGCCGCTGGCGCAAACTCGGCAAGCTGGAACTGTTCCGCGAAATGGAGACTTTCCTCACTGCACTGGAGCTGAAAAACACAATCTTCCGCAGTGATCACGCCTCCAACTATCTGGTCCTCAAAGGCGTCCTGGGCAAAGACAAAGAGGCGCTGCTGAACATTGTCCGCACCGCCATCCACCAGCCCGGACGCATCCCTTTGCGAGAAGAATGGCAGCGCGGCCTCTGAATAGTCGCGCTTTCACCCATGATGAATCATGCTAGAATCCGGACACGTCATTTGCAGCCGCGGAGCATTACATCATGTCCGACCATCAACAGCCTCAGGCCACCTTCAAGAGCTTTTCCGAGAGCACACGCGAGGACTGGCAGATTATCGGCAAAGCGTTTAATGAATTTGCAGCGGATCTGCCGGCGCGCATCCTTAAACATCTTGAACTGCTGAAAGGCGACTGTGGTGGTTTTCCGGTAGACCGTTTTGAGCACTGCCTGCAGACTGCGACCCGCGCGCTTGAGGGAGGGGAAGACGAGGAATACGTTGTGGTTGCTCTGCTTCACGATATTGGCGATACCCTTGGCACCTATGACCACGGCGAAATTGCAGCTGCCATCCTGAAACCCTTTATCAGTGACGCGAACTATTGGTTACTGCGTCATCATCAGATTTTCCAGGGTTACGATTATTTTCATCATCTGGGTGGTGATCGCGACATGCGCGAGAAGTATGCCGATTCACCTTATTTCGACTATACAAAACGCTTTTGTGAACTTTATGACGGCAAGGCTTTTGATCCTGAATTCAAATCCAAACCCATTGAGTTTTTTGTACCGATGGTGCAGAACTTGCTCGCACGCCCGCGCAAGACCATTTTTAACGGCATAAAGGATCTCTGAAATCACTGATCTATCCTTGGAACGCACCCAAAAGCACACAGCCATTGAATCGATTGTGCTGCGCGGAGCGCGTCAGAACAATCTCAAAAATCTGTCACTTGAGTTGCCGGTAAACAAACTGATTGTGATTACCGGCGTGAGTGGTTCTGGCAAATCCACACTGGCATTTGACACCATTTATGCTGAAGGCCAGCGCCGTTACGTCGAGACGTTTTCGGCGTATGCACGACAGTTTCTCGATCGCATGGACAAACCTGCTATCGATAGCATTGAAGGAATTCCTCCCGCGATAGCCATTGATCAAAGCAATCCGGTACGCACCTCGCGCTCTACTGTCGGCACCATGACTGAGCTTAACGACTACATCAAACTGGTGTATGCGCGATTGTCACATCTGCATTGCCCCGGTTGTCAGCGCGAAGTCAAACGTGACAACACGCAGTCCATCGTGACTGAACTGATGGCAAGTTTCCCGGCTGAAACACGGATTCACGTCTGTTTGCCAGTGAACGTACCGCACAATTTTTCAGGCAATGAAATTCTGCAGTGGTTAAATCAACAGGGTTATACCCGCATTCAGGCGCAGAACGAGCACCATCTACATGCTGTCCAGGACCGGTTGCGCCTGAACCAGGGCAACCGGGAACGTCTGGGTGAAGCCATCGAAACAGCGCTGCATCATGGCAACGGACATGTGCTTGTTTACTGCGAACCTGATACCGACCAACAACAGATCAAGGCCTATTCCAGCCACCTGCACTGCGCGGACTGCGACAGACAGTTCAGCGAACCCGGCCCCGGATTATTTTCATTTAACTCACCCCTTGGAGCCTGTGAAAGTTGCAAAGGGTTCGGGCGCATCATTGATGTGGATTTTGATCTGGTCATCCCTGATCACAATAAAACCCTGCGCGAAGGCGCGGTAAAAATTTTTCAGAGCGCCAGCTACAAAGAGTGCCAGGATGATCTGGAAAAATATGCACGCAAAGCCGGCATCCCTCTGGATACACCCTGGAAAGACCTGACTGCAGCACAAAAGACATGGGTACAGGAAGGTGACGGTGGCTGGCAGGACGGCGTGTGGTATGGCATTCGCCGATTTTTCGCATGGCTGGAAAGCCGCGCATACAAAATGCACATCCGCGTGCTTTTATCGCGATATCGCGCCTATACCGAATGTCATGCCTGTCATGGCGCACGCCTGAAGTCTGAAGTACTCTGGTGGCGTTTACATCAGCAACCATCGGTGGCCGGTGACCAGGAACCTCCAGCCGACAGTTATTCAATCAACGAATTGATGTTGTTATCCCTGCAGGACTGCGCTACTTATTTTAAGGACCTGCGCTTGCCCGGCAAACTGGATGCTGCCACTGAACTACTGATAGGAGAAATCCGCTCGCGGCTGAACTATCTGCTGGATGTTGGACTGGGATACCTGACGCTGGACCGGCAATCACGCACCCTCAGCGGTGGCGAAGTGCAGCGCATCAATCTGACAACGGCGCTGGGTACCTCGCTGGTTAATACGCTGTTTGTGCTGGATGAACCCAGCATAGGACTGCATACCCGGGATATGCAGCGTATGGTCAGTATCCTGCACCGGCTGCGCGATGCTGGCAACTCGCTGATTGTGGTTGAGCATGACCCGCAGGTCATGCTGGCGGCTGATTTGATTATTGATATTGGACCAGGCCCGGGAAAACGCGGGGGTGAAGTCCAGTTTATGGGAACACCGGCCGAGCTTTTACGTGACCCGGATTCATTGACCGCGCGTTATCTGCGCGGTGAGTTGGTGGTCGCAGAGTCTTATGCCAGCAATTCCAGCGCAAGCGAATCCAACAACAGCGCAGCGATGAATGCGATTGTTGCCATCCGCGGCGCGCACGAAAACAATCTTAAAAACCTTGATGTGGATATCCCCTTACAGAAACTGGTGTGTATCACCGGCGTCAGCGGTTCAGGCAAATCAACCCTGATGCGTGATGTGTTGTACCGGGGACTTTGCCGCCATTTTGGTGTATCCACAGAAGCACCCGGTGACCACAACAGCATCAGCGGCCAACAGCACCTGTCCAACATTGTGTTTGTGGATCAGAGCCCGCTGGGAAAAACCACGCGCTCAATACCCGCTACCTACGTCGGCGCGTTTGATGTCATTCGTAAACGTTTTGTTGATCAACCACTGGCCAAGGAGCGCGGATATACACCCGGTATCTTCAGCTTCAACTCTGGCAATGGCCGTTGCCCGCTGTGCTCCGGCAATGGCTTCGAACATGTGGAAATGCAGTTTCTCAGCGATGTGTATCTGCGTTGCAGCGAATGCAATGGCAAACGATATCGCCGCGAAATTCTCGACGTTACTCTGCTCGATCCTGCTAACAACGCGCGCGCGTTATCGATTGCCGATGTGTTGGATCTGACGGTTGAAGAGGCCAAGGAATTCTTCAAGGGCGATAAAGACGTTGAACATTGCCTGCAGCCACTGATCGATGTGGGCCTGCATTATCTGCAGCTCGGACAGGCTGTTCCTACCTTGAGCGGCGGCGAATCACAGCGTCTGAAACTGGCCGCTCATCTGGCTGAATTGCCCTCTGCAGCAAAAGCCGGCAAAAAATCTTCCTCCGCCGGCAAGGGCATTTTGTTTCTGTTTGACGAACCTACCACCGGGCTGCATTTTCATGACATTCATGTGCTGCTGAAGGCTTTTAGCAAACTTCTGGATGCAGGCCATTCGCTGCTGATCATCGAACACAATCTGGATGTCATCCGCGCTGCCGACTGGCTGATAGACATCGGCCCAGAAGGCGGCACTGATGGTGGGCAACTCATTGGCAGCGGCACACCAACCTGGTTCAGCACACACGGCAAAAGCCACACTGCGGACGCATTGCGTGACTATGAGCAGGCGCTCACGCGCAGCAAGGCCGGAAAACTGCCCGTGATGCAAGAGCCTCCAGCCACCAGCGTCAAACGCCTGGCTGCCATTCAGATTCATCATGCGCGTGAACACAATCTCAAAAACGTCGATGTCAGCATCCCCTGGAACAAATTCACGGTTGTTACCGGCGTCAGTGGCAGCGGCAAAAGCACACTGGCCTTTGATATCGTGTTTGCTGAAGGCCAACGTCGTTATCTGGAATCACTGAACGCATACGCGCGCCAGTTTGTGCAGCCCGCAACACGGCCGGATGTGGATGCCATTCATGGCATTCCCCCAACGGTAGCCATCGAGCAGCGCACCAGTCGCGGCGGCCGTAAAAGTACCGTGGCCACGCTGACGGAGATTTATCACTTTTTACGATTGATCTTTGTAAAACTCGGGACGCAATACTGCCCCAGCTGCCAGGTGCCGATTGAACCCCAAAGCCGGGAGATGATTCTGTCGCGTCTGCTCACCGACTGGCAGGGACAAACGGTGAACGTCCTTGCCCCTGTGGTTGTTGGACGAAAAGGCATATATAAAGAACTGGCTGCGTGGGCCGCTGGCAAGGGTTATGAAAAACTGCGGGTGGATGGTCGTTATCTGGCCACCCAGGACTGGCCGGTACTGGACAGATTCAAGGAACACAACATTGAAGTGCTGATCAATCAGATCAGCATCAGCAAGAAACACGAAAAAGCACTGACCGCCCTGATGGATGAGGCGCTGGCGGTCGGTAACGGACTGTTGATGATCAGCCCGATGGCATCCGGCAATGCGGATGCCCTGTTTTCCACCCGTCGCGCCTGTCCATCCTGTGGTGACAGTTTTGATGACCTCGACCCACGACTGTTTTCGTTTAATTCCAGACACGGCTGGTGCCAGAGCTGTTACGGCACCGGAGAAATTCTGCCGGAATTCAGTGAAGAACTGACCGGCGAAGAAGAGAACTGGCTGGATCCTGAGACAGCCGATATCGGTAAACCCTGCAAAAAATGCAAAGGCACACGCCTGAATCCGGTGGCGCTGGCGGTGCGCTTTCAACAGTGGAATATTGCCGAGCTCACACAATTGTCCGTTGACCACGCCGCCTCCACTATCAACACCATCAAACTGGATAAAAAACAGAACACCATTGCCCGTGACATTCTGCCTGAACTCACCGGACGGTTAAGCTTTCTGCAAAAAGTGGGTCTGGGTTATCTCAGTCTGGATCGGGCGGCACCCACACTCAGTGGTGGCGAAGCGCAACGTATACGTCTTGCCTCGCAGCTGGGTTCCAATCTGCAGGGCGTCTGCTACATCCTTGACGAACCCACCATCGGCTTGCACGCACGTGACAATGCACTGCTGATCAAAACCCTGCGCGAACTGCAACAACATGGCAACACCGTGGTGGTTGTGGAGCATGATGATGCCACGATGGCAGAAGCAGATTTCCTGATTGATGTGGGACCTGGCGCCGGCGTCAAGGGTGGTGAAATTGTGGCAACCGGCACTTTGGCACAATTGAAGAAAAACAAGCGCTCTCTGACCGGGCAATTTCTGGCCAATCCTATGCGTCATCCCCTGGCGGAGGTGCGGGACAACCAGAGTCGGGATCAGTTTGAAACTGAACAACTCACGATTACCGGCGCACGCCTTAATAACCTGCGCACGCTGGATATCAGCCTTCCGCTGCGGCGACTGGTCGCTATCAGTGGCGTCAGTGGCAGCGGCAAAAGCACCTTGATTCGCGGAGTATTGTTCAACAATCTTCAGGCGGCTGTAAGTGCCGCAGGCAGATTCACAAAAAAGACAGCGCGCAAAGCCATCCAATGGCAGGGCTGTGACACGCTTGACGGCTGGCAATCCATCGACAGCATTCTACAGGTGGATCAGACCCCGATTGGCAAAACACCACGCTCCTGCCCCGCCAGTTATGTGGGCATCTGGGATACAATCCGTAAATTGTTTGCCGACACCGTTGATGCAAGACTGCGCGGCTATTTGCCCGGCCGGTTTTCCTTTAATGTGTCCGGCGGCCGCTGCGAAACCTGCGCGGGTAATGGGTTGCAGAAGATTGAGATGAATTTTCTACCTGATGTGCGGGTGGATTGTGAAGCCTGTGGCGGCTGGCGATTTAATCCGGAAACGCTGTCGGTACAATACAAGGGCAAACATATCGGCGAAGTACTGGCCATGGATATCGATGAAGCGGTAGTGTTTTTTGAATCTGTACCATCGATTTTTCATGTACTGCGGTTGATGCAGGATGTAGGACTGGGTTATCTGACGCTGGGGCAGCAAAGTCCAACGCTGTCCGGAGGCGAAGCGCAGCGAATTAAATTGGTTGCGGAACTTGCCAAAGCCAAACCACATCTAAGCCTGCGAGGCAGCAAACCTCCGCATAAAGTGTATGTGCTCGACGAACCCACCGTGGGTCTGCATATGGCGGATGTTGAGAAATTATTGCGTGTGCTGCATCGACTGGTGGATGCAGGCAACTCCGTGCTGGTTATAGAGCACAACCTTGATGTGATTGCAGAGGCGGACTGGGTCATCGATATGGGGCCTGAAGGTGGTGACGGTGGCGGCAAAGTGGTGGCGCAGGGATCGCCGGTCAAGGTGGCCGGGAACAAGAAGTCGCACACGGGACGTTATCTGGCACCTTTGTTATTGCACTGATCTGTAGCCTTACCCGCTTGACCGGCAATCGCGCAGCAGCGGACATTGGCTCTGGAAATTTGGCTTGATTGAGTGTTACCCATGAACGTGATGACCACAATACGATCCATTCAGGCACGATGCGCTTGCAGCCATGGCTTTGTGTCGCCGACAGGTAAACAACCACGGGCTGCGTTGCTGTTCATCAGCTGTTTATTGCTGTTCAGCGCTGTCAGCCACGCTCAAACCACCATTCCCCCGGCGGTACAGGTCGTCATTAACGGTCATAACCTGCCTCAGAATGCGTACACGCTGTTTGTGAAAGAGGTTGGCAGTGCCAACCCTTTGCTGGCGGTCAATGAAAACCTGCCGCTGAATCCAGCCTCAACAATCAAAACCCTGACAACACTGGCGGGTCTGGAGTTGCTGGGCCCCACCTATTCGTGGACAACTCAGGTTTATGCGCTTGGCCAGGTCAGCGATGGCACCTTGACTGGCGATTTGTTGATTCGCGGCGGTGGTGATCCATTTCTGGTGGAAGAACACTTTAGAAGTCTGTTAAAAACTCTGCAGCGTCGTGGTATTAACAACATCACGGGCGATCTGATTATTGATGACACGCTGTTCGACTCATCGGTGAGTCAGCAACCGCTGATAGACAACGACAGTCGCCGCGCCTACAACGTGTTACCTCATGCCCTGATGGTCAATTTTCAAACGGTGAACTTCTATTTTTACCCCCATGGCAATGGCCGCGATGTCATCATCAGGGCCGATCCGGCATTGCCAAATCTTTCTATCAATAATCAACTCAGTCAGCGTGACGCGCCATGCACCGGTTTTCAGCGCGGCATCAGCATCGATGTGGATGAAGCCGGCAATACGGTTACTTTCAGCGGCCGCCTGCCTTCACGATGTGACGAGTACATGTTGACAAGGTCAGTGCTGGATGCACCGGCCTATGCTTACGGCCTGTTCATGCAGTTGTGGCAGCAATTGGGAGGAGAATTTAACGGCAGTTTGCGCGAGCGGGCCTTACCGGATGATTGGTCTGAACCACCGATCGCGAGCTGGAACTCACCCCCGCTGGCAGAGGTTGTCAAGTCGATCAATAAGTACAGCAACAATATGATGACGCGACATCTGTTGCTGACACTCGGGCTGGAGCGCGCCGGCAAGCCAGCCACAGTGGCGCATGGCATTGCGGCTGTTCAAGACTATCTGACAACAGCAGGGATTGATCACTCACAACTGGTGATGGTTAACGGATCGGGGTTGTCGCGAGATGAACGGGTAACCGGCAGCATGCTGGGCTCGGTGCTGGAGCATGGAATCACCATGACCGCCATGCCTGAATTTGTGTCCTCTCTGCCATTGTCAGGACTGGACGGCACCATGCGTACCCGACTGACCCACGAGGGCCCCAGTGGCCGCATGCATATTAAAACCGGATCGCTGGATAACGTCGCGGGGATTGCGGGTTATGTTCATGCCCGGTCAGGAAAACACTATGTTGTTGTGGCGTTGGTTAACCACACTCAAGCTGATACCGGTCCAGGGCAAGAGCTGGCAGATGCACTGCTGAACTGGGTATGGTCACTGTAAACAATGTGGGAAAACCAATCCGCAGACATAAGCGAGACTGCAGCGCCGCCAGCCTGGTGGCGGCAACTGGTTGTGCCTATTGGTGTGAGCCTGCTTCTGCATAGCAGCCTGCTGGTGATCATGCGACAGTCATTGATTGGCAGCGATACAGAGTCCAGCGACCCCACAATACCAAGACCAAGCATACAAATCACCTTCCAGTCGCCACCCTTGCCCGATGTCGCGGCTGAGCCCACGACCGAATCAATACCCGAAGCCGATGCGGCAGTTCCGTTAGTGACCTCAGAACAGGTGCAGCAAGACATCAACGCGCCGTCTGAGGCTCTGCCTGTTGCGGTTACGCCACCCGCTGAGATCTTGCCTGTTGTGGTAACGCCACCGCCCGAGGCGTTGCCCGATGCATCGGAATCGCAGGTACCCAGATTAATAGCCCCCTCGCTGCTGGATCTGCGTGATCGCATTCGCAATCAGGCGCAGAGTGATTCAACCGGAAGAATTTTCAGCAACGCAGATTGTGACGAGCGCCAGCGGCGGAATGATCTCATCGATTGTGGCAACGAAGACCCCAACAACCGTTATGGCTTTGATGAAGCAGCGCAAAATGATACGACAGCGTTTTTTGCAGGTCTGGAGGCGCCATCAGGAGTCGATAGCAGCGCGCCACGCGATGCCACAAACCCTGATACGCGCGCAGCGGTCGCGCGTGACAACCTGACTGGCAACCTGGGGGCAGGCCCGCTGATCCGTAGCGTCATGGGCCAACCGTAAGAAATTGAAGACTAACCGTATCGACCGGTAATGTAATCTTCAGTCTGCTTTTTCCTGGGATTGGTAAACAAGGTATCGGTGTCACCGTACTCGACCATGTTGCCCATATACATAAAGGCGGTGTAATCGGATACGCGTGCAGCCTGCTGCATGTTGTGGGTCACAATGATAATTGTGTAATCCTGTTTGAGGTCGTTGATCAACTCTTCAATCTTGAGTGTCGAGATCGGATCCAGAGCCGAGGCTGGCTCATCCAGCAAGATCACTTCCGGTTCGATGGCAATCGCCCTTGCAATCACCAGACGCTGCTGTTGACCACCTGACATGCGAAATGCATTTTCCTGCAAGCGATCCTTAACTTCATCCCAGAGCGCCGCTGCCCGCAGCGACTTTTCAACAACCTCGTCAAGCACACGACGCGACGTCACGCCTTGCAGGCGCAAACCATAGGCAACATTTTCATAGATGGTTTTGGGAAAGGGATTTGGTTTCTGGAATACCATGCCTACACTTCGGCGTAAATCAGCGACATCAACGTCACGGTCATAGATGTCTTTGCCATCCATCACAATCTCGCCTTCAATACGGCAGATATCCACCAGATCGTTCATGCGATTAAAACAGCGCAGCAGCGTCGACTTTCCGCAACCAGACGGCCCGATAAACGCAGTCACACGCTTTTCAGGGATCATCAGATTGATGTTTTTTAATGCCTGGTCAGCATCGTAAAAAAGGTTAAGGTTGCTGACCTGTATCTTGGCTACCTCATCTCTCAACGACATGGTTTCGCGCTCACCTATCTTCCGGGCTGAAGCAGGCGAAATCGACGGGCGGTCGCGTCGGTTTGCAGGGTCTTTCGGAGCTGTCGCCGCATCACCTTTCAGTGTTGTTGTCTGGTCACCAGTCATGTCATATCCTGTTGTTTCAATAGGAATTTTCTTAAAACTTACTACTATTCACCTGCGCTGCGATAACGCTCGCGCAAACTGTTACGAATACTGATGGCCGCAAGGTTTAGCACCATAATCAGAATCACCAGAACCAACGCGGTGGCGTAGACCAGGGGTCTGGCGGCTTCCACATTGGGACTTTGGAAACCGACGTCGTAAATATGAAATCCGAGGTGCATGATCTTGCGATCAAGGTGCAGGAATGGGAATGTCGCATCGATAGGCAATGCCGGTGCGAGTTTCACCACGCCTACCAGCATCAGGGGTGCAACTTCACCGGCCGCGCGTGCGATAGCCAGAATCAGACCAGTCATCATCGCAGGCGTTGCCAACGGCACAACCACTTTCCAGAGAGTTTCCGACTTAGTAGCGCCCAGCGCCAGACTACCCTGACGAATGGTACTCGGTATTCGCGCCAAGCCCTCTTCCGTGGATACAATCACAATGGGCAGCGTCAGCAAAGCCAGTGTCAAAGAAGCCCAGATCAGTCCGGGAGTACCAAAAGTAGGGGTCGGCAAGGCCGTCTCATACAATAGCTGATCCAGGCTGCCACCCAGGTAATACACAAAAAATCCCAGACCAAACACTCCGTACACAATCGACGGTACACCCGCAAGGTTGTATACCGAAATACGGATAATGCGCGTCATTGTTCCCTGTTTTGCGTACTCGCGCAGATAGATGGCTGCCAGAATACCAAAGGGCGTCACAATAATTGACATCACCAGTACCATGGTGACCGTGCCGAAAATCGCCGGGAAGATACCGCCTTCGGTATTGGCTTCACGCGGATCCTCGGTCAAAAACTCCCACAAACGTTCAAAGTACTGAGCAATTTTCCCAAAGACCGACATGGCATTTGGCTCAGTGACTCGCATGATTGCTGCCAGCGAGATGTCAACAGCGTTGCCGTCTGACATTTCCATTTTCAGCGTGTCGCGGCGGGTACTTGCGTAGATGACATCAAGCTCCTGGCGCAGAACCGCATACTGTTCATCCAGTGCGGCCCTTTCAGCGGCAATTCTATCCAGCTCGATCGCTCGAATGTCGGCCGGAGTTTCATCCAGCTCAAGCCGTCTGGTATCCAGTCGCAAGTCATCCAGACTGCTATTGATGCGGCCAATGGTGCCGCGTTCAAGCCGACGAATTTCTTCGTGCAGCTCCAGACTGCGGGCTATCGCCGCTTGCAGCTCCTGCCTGAAGTTGTCGGACTCAGGGGTAGCAACCTCCACGCCTTCACGCAGCAATGCCAGCGGACGACCGTAAAAATTGCCCCATTCCCGACGCTCTACCACCATGATGTCCTGCGGATACTGCCAGGGCTCCATACCTAACTCCAGATACCATGCGAAGTCACGGTCGGTTTGGTCACGGTTGCCCAACTTGATCAGGTGGCGCGTGACAAGATCCATGTCGTCAGGAACTGCTTCGCCTGAATCGCGGGCAATTGTGGCAGACACGGTTTCACTGCGCACAATCTCACCGATGAGAGTGCTTCGTTCACCGTTTGTATTTGACAGGTTGATCAGGGCGACATCGGATGGCCAGAAATGACCAAACCCTCGCACGGCAATCAATCCTATCAAACCAACAACCATGATCATGCTGAAGGCGACTGCACCGCCATTCAGCCATATCCATGGAGTCCCGCTTCTAAACCACTGACGCATGTAACCCATTATTTTGTGCTCGTACCTCATATCGACTGTCTGGATTTACAGATTGCTATAACGTTCTCTCAAGCGCTGACGGATGATTTCCGCCAAGGTATTTACGATAAACGTCAGTGCCAGCAACACCAGAGCAGCCAGGAACAATACCCGGAAGTGCGACGAACCCACCGCTGTTTCAGGCAACTCAACTGCAATGTTGGCGGACAAGGTGCGCATTCCCTCGAAGATGTTAAAGTTCACTACCGGGCTGTTGCCTGTGGCCATCAACACGATCATGGTTTCGCCCACCGCTCGCCCGAAACCCATCATCACCGCCGAAAAAATACCGGGGCTTGCCGTTGGCAACACTACGCCCATCACTGTTTGCCAGCGGGTTGCGCCCAGTGCCAGCGAACCTTGGGTCAGGTGCTTGGGGACAGTAAAGACGGCATCTTCGGCAATGGAGAAAATAGTCGGAATAACAGCAAATCCCATCGCGATTCCCACAATCAAAGCGTTACGCTGATCGTAGTTGATGCCGATGTCAGTGAACCATTGGCGCATGCTGCCATCAAAGAACCAGACCTCTACCCACGGACTCGACTGCACGCAGATAAAACCAAACGTCAGGATCACCGGCACTGATATGGCTGCTTCCCAACCTTCCGGAATCTTTGTCCTGAAGCTGGCTGGCAAATTCGTCCATATCAGCGCAAACACCAACAGGACCACAGGCATCAGCAGGAAAAAGCTGAAAATAGCCGGCAAATTGTTTTCGACAAAAGGCGCCAGCCACAGACCTGCGAGGAAACCAAGGATCACTGTTGGCAATGCCCCCATGCTTTCGATGCTGGGTTTCACCAGACCACGCTGTTTGGGTGTCATGAAATAGGCGGTGTAGATCGCACCGGCTATTGCCAGCGGGGTCGCAAACAACATGGCGTAAAAAGCGGCCTTTAGCGTGCCGATCGTCAAAGGAACCAGGCTGAATTTGGACTCAAACTCATCCGAACCTGAAGACGATTGCCAGATGTACTCAGGATCTTCCCGGCCCTCGTACCATACCTTGTTCCACATCGCGGCCCAGGACAGCTGAGGATGCTCGTTCCACATGGATGCGGAACTGACCTGCTGCTCACTGTCTATCCACAAGACCCGACCGTTAATCTGTGAAATAGCAATGTGTGACAGACTGTTGTCACTCACCTCATCAAGGTACAAGGTGCGTGACGAACTACCGTAATGCACGCCAAGCTGCCCTGCGGCATCCACTGCAATAAAGCCCTTGCGCGTGAGCTCAGGAGCTAAGGCGGTTATTGCGGCACCATGATTCCTGAACTCTCGAATCAAGGTCAGCGTAAAATCATTGGCGTTGTCATTCTCACGCACCAGAAACCATTGACTCAAATTGCCGGATTCTGTGCCCACCACCAGAGAGACAGATCCGACCAGAAACTCAACGGCAGTGACGCGATCACCGCGACCCACGTCGACTGACTCAACCAGCCGTGCCTGTGCAGGATTCACAATGTCATAAAAATGGATACGCCCCTGATCGTCCAGTACAAACAGGTTCCGTAAAGACTTATCCAGCATCAACTGCTGCGCATTACCTGGAATGGCCGGCAAGGTCTGCACGTCCGTCGTGACCTGCGCAGCACCGGTCAGCAAGTTGTTTCGCGAGGTGATTCTCGCCAGTAACAGCCTGTTGTCTTGTGTAACGGCGGCAATTGCGGTTGTTGCGCCACCGCGCGTCAGTACCTCGGTGGTAATGTGGGTTAAAGGCTGCCCCTGCTGGTCAATCTGTATCGCAGACTCACCCAAGGGAAAATCCAGACGTGGTGTAACAACCCGTTGGCTGTCCGGAAAGCTGACTTCAAATGCGTGACGTGCAAGTACGGCGGAGCCATTATCCAGCCCGTAGACCACGTTGTTGGATATCGTTTCTCCGTAACCAAAACTACTGACCGCTGCACCCTCAGGCAGCGGCACTGCCACGCGCAACTGTTCCTCGCCGGTTTCTATGCTAAAAAAGATAGATTCCGCGCTGCGTGTGTACTGAATTCCCAATATTTCATAACGGTCCAGGAGAAGCCTGTACGTTTCAGACTGCTGTTCTGGTAGCGCAAACTGGTGCTGCTCATCGATGGCCGCCCCACGTAAAATCGGCGCAACCTCATAGAACAGGTAGACAAATATGGTTAACAGGGCAACAACAACACCATAACCTGCAGTGGTGATGCCCCAATGCGCAATCTTGTCGCGTCTGGCGCGTTTTTTCCTGAGAATCTTGCGACTGGCAAGATCGGGTAGCAGGCTGTTTCCGCGCCTGCTTGAGTTAACTGTGCTTGAAGGCTCGACCTGAGCGCTTGAATCAGGGTTGCCAACAGCAGGCGCGTGGCTCGGCGTCCCCGGAGTGTTATCTGTCATGTAAAAGCGTGCTCCTGCCGGGTAATGCCTTTTTGCTGAGAGTTTACCAACAAGTACTGTCGTGTCGCCAAGTAATCAATAATGATCGGAAACAGACTGTCCCTTGTTTCTATCGGAATTCAACGTTTCAATTGGAATACAAACCAAACGCTGCATAAGCGCCGCCAGCAATTCAAGTCTGCCGACTGAACATGACAGTCAAAAGACAGGCGTAACCGCTGATCGGTGTGACAGCAACGTCGCTCAGTTTATCCCCAGCTGCTCCAACATGCGCTGTGCGATTGTCGCCGGCAAAGGCACATAACCGTCACGGTCAACAACCTCTTGCCCCTGTTTGCTATACAACATCTTCACAAACTCACGGGTTACCGGATCTAGCTCACGATTGGGGTGCTTGTTGATGTACACCAACAGGTAGCGGGCAAGCGGGTAATCTCCGGTGGCCGCATTGGCAGCGCTCGGTTCATACGCAATGCCGCCTTCGGTTGCCGCCAAAGGCACCGCGCGCACGCCCGAGGTACGATAACCGATTCCGGTGTATCCAATACCATTGGCTGATTCTGTTACGCCCTGCACGACTGATGACGAACCGGGCTGCTCGTTAATGCTGGACTTGAAGTCACCGCCACACAGTGCGTTGTCTTTAAAGAATCCGTAGGTGCCAGACACTGCATTTCGACTGTACAGCGTAAAGTCACGATTTGCCCAGTCGCCGGTCAGACCCAGATCGCCCCATCGCTGTATATCCGCGGGTGCGCCACAGCGACGTGTCGCGGAGAAAATTGCATCGACCTGCGGCAGGCTAAGGCTTTCGATGGGATTATCACGGTTTACATACACCGCCAGCATATCCACCGCCACCGGCAACTCGGTTGGCTGATAACCGTGGCGCGCTTCAAATTCCTGAATTTCGGACTGACGCATCGGGCGACTCATCGGTGCCAGCATTGCGGTACCTTCGGTCAGTGCGGGCGGCGCAGTCGAAGAACCAGCCCCTTGAATCTGCACATTCACATTCGGGTAATACTTCGCAAATTCTTCCGCCCACAAGGTCATCAGGTTATTCAGCGTATCTGAACCAATACTGGAAAGATTTCCTGACACTCCCGAGGCACGGACGTAGTCCTGAAGGTTTGGATCAACATCTGCCATCGCAATAGCAGGTACAACCAGACTGCTAGCAAAACTGACAGCAGCCATCAGACGTTTAAACTTGTTCATCCGCCATTCTCCCCGGCCCAAGCAAAAAAAAAGTGACTGCGTTCAGTCAATGCCTGCAATATAACCATCGCATATGACACTTTTATGACAAAGCTGTAATACTACAGCCCTGCCGCCGAGCCCTTCAGGGCTTCACCTCTGGGTCAACGCCGCTGCCTGAAGGCTCCACGGACGCGCTGGTTTTATTACTGACCGCGGGTTGTTCCCGACCAAGTTCAGACAAGCGCACCGCGATGCGCGTAGAACGTTCCGTGACTCTCAGCATCATGCGTAAACTTTCGATTGCAGGATTCATATGTTGCAGTGGAATCACACCCTGCACACTGGCCTCCAGCAAGCTGGTCTTCAGTTGTCGGAATTGGGCACGCAGAATCTGGTACTCGGCGTCGATTGACTCAGCACTGAAACTGGATGACCGGGGATCACAACGGCCAATCATCGCCACCACCGCTGCCTGGTAAGCAAGAATCTCTTCGCCCACCGGTGTTTGAATCAAGAATTCGACATCTGCGTCCGACTCGGCATTGGCATGCGCCAGCGCGACAGCTTCATCGATGTAGTTGGCAATCCTGAGAATCATCGGCAATTGCCTTGCTATGCGCACGTCCAGCCTATCAGTCTCCAGACGAGTGACCGAGGTTTCGACAAATTGCGCCAGCGCCCGAAGCCCGTCGTGCTGTTGTTGTAATGCCTTGCCAGGAGGCCCTTCATTGTTAAGTGAATTGATGGCATGCACCCTTGTCAGTTCAGCCATGCGTTGCAGCTCCAGCAAAAAGGCATCCATTGCCAGAGACGGCGACGCCATGACATTGCTGTCGATAAATTGTGGGCGACTGAGCTCTTCTGCTTTGCTGACAAACCGACGCTCCAGCCAATGCCCCAGGTGACCGATCATGGGACGCATCAGCAACACACCCAGTAGATTCAGCGATGTATGAAAGAATGCAATTGATAACGCCGGATAGTCATGAATCCAGGTGTCATGTGTTTACGCCCACAATACTGTTGGCAACAGCACAATTCCGACCAGCGCGCTGAAACCATTGATGCAGACATGACCCAAGGCAACACGCCTGGCATTGGGCGTCGCACCGATCACTGCCAGTGCTGATGTCGATGTTGTGCCAACAGTGGCTCCGATGACCAGCGCTGCTGCGGCAGGAAAGCTCAGCAGGCCGCTCGACAACGCCGTTAGTGTAATTGCAATCGTTGCACTGGAAGACTGAATCAGCATGGTGATAACCATGCCAACTATGACAAACAACATCAGCCCCATAAACCCCTCGGGAGAAAGACTGGCGAGATCTACAGACGTTGCCACGCCCTCAAATGCAGCTTTGAGAAAATCGATGGCAACAAAAAACAACCCGAAACCGGCGAGCGCCTCTCCGAATGCACCCGTGCGGCTGGACGCTCCGGCAAGACGCATAATCATGCCGATGCCCAGCATCGGCATGGCAAATGTACTGATGCTGAACTGGAATCCAACCACCGCAACAAGCCATCCGGTCGTGGTAGTGCCGACCGTTGCACCCAATACAATGCCCAGCGCTTGATGTATTCCCAACAGACCTGCGTTGACAAAGCCTATCGTCGCGATAGTGACGGCGCTGGATGATTGCACCAGGCTGCTCAGCAGGAATCCCGAACGAATCCCGCGCCATGTGGTTCGTGTTGACCGGCCGAGGATGTCCCGGAGCGCACCGCCTGCAGCCAGCTTCAGGCCGTCGGTGATCATTGAAACACCTAGCAAGAACAAGCCTAAACCGCCAGCCAGAGTACCTAAGGCTACCAGCATGGGTCAGAACTCCTGTGGCTCATTTAAACACGACGGTTTTATTACCGTTGACAATAATCCGGTGCTCGCAATGCCATTTTACGGCGCGGGCGAAGGCTGCGCACTCGGCATCCCGACCAATCTGCACCAGCTCGTCGATATCAAAATTGTGGTTTATGCGCTCAACCGCCTGTTCAATGATAGGACCTTCATCAAGATCGGTAGTGACATAGTGCGCTGTTGCGCCAATGATTTTGACGCCACGCATATACGCCTGACGATAAGGATTGGCGCCTTTGAACCCGGGCAAAAATGAATGATGAATGTTAATCGCCCGCCCGGCCATCATCTCACACATGCGTGGCGACAGAATCTGCATGTATCGGGCAAGCGCCAACAGGTCGACCTTTTTCTCCCTGATGATGTCCATCATGGCATCTTCCTGTTGCACCTTGGTGTCCGGAGTCACCGGCAAATAATGGAAGTCCAGACCATACCATTCAGAAATTCCTCGCATTGCTTCGTGATTGGAGATTACGCCCACCACCTCTGCTGGCAATGCGCCACTGCTCCAACGGTGCAGCAAATCTGTCAGGCAATGACCGTGTGTTGATACCGCAAGCAGCACCCGCGGGCGCTTACGCACATCAAAAAAACTCCACTGCATGTCGAATTGTTTTGCCAAAGGCAAAAAGTCTTCATCCAGCTTTTCTGCAGAAGGCAAATCGGCCTCTACCTCTTCGAACTCTACCCTCATAAAAAATCTGTCGATAACCGGATCACGATGCTGTGCCGCATCACTGATGGTTGCGCCGCGCTGAAACAGAAAATCACTGACGGCGCGCACGATGCCATTGGCTTCAGGGCAGGAAACGGTTAACACGTACTTGTTGCGTTGTTGCAGGTTCATGATACTTGTTGATCATCAGGTGCTGTTTCAAATCAAAATCTTAACATCTTTTGGTGTTATCCGATCTGAGCAGCGGCCTTTCTTTCGGGCAAGATTGCGCGTTATCCTTGCATGCACGATATCGCGCTATTAAACCGGACTCATAGCTTTATGCCCGATCCCACAAAAATCCTCTTGGCAACACGTGTGCGTCTTAAAATCAACCCTGTGCTGACCGCTCTGATGGCCCTGCTGTGGATGACCTTCACACACGCGCAACCCGATCCACAACTGACCGGTACTTGGCGTGGATCGCTCATCGCTGCACAAATGGAACCATTGGAAGTTGTGTTACATATTCAATCTTCGCCCGCAGGCAGCCCTGCTGGTTATTCAGCCACGCTGGATATTCCAGCGCAGTTTCGAAGCGGTTTGCCCGTCGCATTAATCAGCCTGAATGGCAACAACCTGCTCGTCAGCATGCCAGCACTGGACGCCGAATTTTATGGCAGCCTTGTCTTCGATGAGCAGGGCACTCACGTGGTAGCCTTAAACGGTGACTGGAGTCAATCGGGCGAATACGTACCTCTGAGACTGCAACGGAGCAAGTGAACGTGAAATATCTGCATACCATGGTTCGGGTCAGCGATCTGGACGCCTCGCTGGATTTTTACTGCAATAAATTGGGCCTGCGACAACTGCAACGCAGGGACAGTGAGCAAGGCCGCTTTACGCTGGTGTTTCTGGCGGCTGAGGGTGATGATCAGGCGCAGATCGAATTGACCTATAACTGGGACCCGGAAGTTTATGGTGAAGGCCGAAACTTTGGTCATATCGCCTATCAGGTCGACAATATCTATGCTGTATGTGAACAACTTAGGCAAAAAGGTGTACTGATCAACAGACCACCACGTGACGGCCGGATGGCCTTTGTGCGCTCTCCCGATAACATTTCGATCGAACTTCTGCAGCGAGGTGCACCACTCGCACCCGAGGAGCCCTGGGTCAGCATGCCCAATTCCGGCAAGTGGTAATTACATCAACAATTGAACGCTTCGTCTTCTGGTGGTTTTCTTGAGGCAGGCGCCGCGCTCGTTTATCATCGCGCGTTTTGGTAAAAGGTAGCAGCATGCAAATTCTCGACGGCAAATCAACAGCAGAACAGATCAAGGCGGAGATCGCCGAAGAAGTTATCCGCATCAAAGCCCGCGGCGGCAAAGTCCCTCATCTGGCCGCAGTGCTGGTGGGTAACGATGGTGCCAGCGAGACCTACGTTGCCAACAAAGTGCTCGATTGCAAGCAGGTAGGTTTTGACTCAACCTTGATCCGGCTGCCGGCCGACATCTCTGAGCAGGCGCTGCTCGAGCACATCAGCCAGCTGAACAACAATCCGGATATTGATGGCTTTATTGTGCAGGTACCGCTTCCCAAGCATATCGATGAAACCCGTGTAACGCTGGCGATTTCACCAGCCAAAGACGTCGACGGGTTCTCGCCTGCCAGCGTAGGCCGTATGTGTCTGGCCCTGCCGACATTCATTTCAGCCACACCCAATGGAGTGATGGAACTGTTAAAGCGCTATCAGATTGAGACCTCTGGTAAACATTGTGTTGTGGTGGGTCGCAGCAATATTGTCGGCACACCCATGTCTATCCTGATGTCACGCAACAGTAATCCCGGCAATGCCACCGTCACATTGGTGCACAGCCGCACCCCCAACATGTCAGAGATCTGCAAAACTGCCGATATCCTGATTGTGGCGATCGGCAAACCCGACTTTGTCACCGCAGACATGGTCAAGGACGGCGCGGTTGTTGTTGATGTCGGCATCACCCGGGTGGCTGATGAAACCCGGGCCAGCGGATTCAGACTGACCGGAGATGTGCACTTCGAATCAGTCAAATCAAAATGTTCGTTTATTACACCGGTTCCGGGCGGCGTTGGCCCGATGACGCGTGCATCGCTGCTGCAAAACACTCTCAAAGCACAAGCACTGCGCGAGCAGCTCTGAGCATCTGCCGCTTTTTTTAAGGATAACCATTATGTTCGAAGCGATCAGCAGTTTACCCGCAGACCCTATTCTGGGACTGATGGCAGCCTTCCGGGCCGACACCAATGCACACAAGATAGATTTGGGGGTGGGCGTTTATAAAAATGAGCTGGGGCAAACCCCCGTCATGCGCGCCGTCAAGCAGGCAGAAACCCGTTTGCTGGCAAATCAGCAAACCAAAACCTACGTCGCACCCGCGGGACAGGACAGCTTTAATCACCTGATTGCCGGACTGATCTTTGGAGATACGCTGCGGGACCAGTTAGGCGGACGGCGGGTGACTTTTCAGACGCCGGGCGGCTGCGGTGGATTGCGTCTTGGTGCAGAATTCCTGCAGAAAGTTAAACCTGGCGCAAAAATTCTGGTCAGTGATCCTACCTGGGCCAATCACATCCCGTTACTCGGCGAAGCCGGCCTGCAAATCAGCAAATATCCCTACTACGACTACCAGAATCATGCCATCCGCTTTGATGCCATGATGGATAGCCTTGCCAGTGCCGGAGCGGGTGATCTGGTATTGTTGCATGGCTGTTGCCATAACCCGTGTGGAGCCGATCTGGATCAACAGCAGTGGCAGGCCATTGCCGCGCTCGCGCAGAAAAATGGCTTTACGCCCTTTATTGATCTCGCCTATCAGGGATTGGGAGATGGCATCGTCGAAGACACCTACGGCATCCGTTTGCTGGCCGAGACCTTGCCCGAACTGGTCGTGGTCAACTCCTGCTCCAAAAACTTTGGCTTGTACCGTGAGCGTACCGGATCGTTGACGGTGATCAGCGCAAACGCAGCATCCACCAAGGCCGTTGGCAGCCAGATCGCCTCCATCGCCCGCAGTATCTACTCGATGCCACCAGATCATGGCGCGGCAGTGGTGATTGAAATTCTCGGTGACAGCGCACTGAACGCCGACTGGGAAACTGAGCTGACTGAAGTGCGTAACCGCATCAATGGATTACGGACAGAACTGGTTAACGCCCTGGCAGCCAAAGGCATAGACAGGGACTTCAGTTTTATTCAGCGTGAAAAAGGTATGTTTTCGTTCCTGGGCCTGAGTGTTGATCAGGTACACAGCCTGATCAACAACTACAGTATTTATCTGGTCGATTCCAGCCGCATCAATATCGCTGGCATCAACCACAGCAATCTGGACTATCTGGCAGACAGTATCAAGCAGGTGCTGTCCGCCTGAGGTTAAACGCGAACGGTCAACACATCACAACCAATGCCGTGTAATACGGCGTTGGCTGTGGAACCCAGTACTGCGCGAATCGGGTTGTGCCCGTGACTGCCAATAACCAGCAGGTCTGTAGAGGATTCTGCTACCAGCTTTTTGATCTCAGTCGCGGCTTTGCCCGATAAAAAATGCACACCGCTTGCCGCAATACCGTGTTGTGCCAGCGATTTACGCACAGCGTCTGCCACCATGGCCTGCTGCTGTTTCTGAAGTATCTCAAAATCTGCCATGTTCAGCTCAAATGAGTAACTGCCCAACAACGGCTCAAATACCAGCACCGCACTCAAGGCGGCATTATTGGCAGCAGCTATCTCAACCGCCTTTTTAACAATAGTGTCGGATTCGTCCGATCCATCAATCGCAACCAGCACTTGTTTGTAATTGGACATAGGTGACACTCCCTTTATGGATATTGAGTACGCCGCCTGTTTAACAACGCTGTCTGAATCATAGTTAAATAATTGAGATCGATCAATGAACTATGTCCACCGCGACCGCTCTGTCCTAACTATTTGACGCAGATCAAAATTTGAAGGGCAATTGTGCAGGAATATCTGTTTGCGGGCACGGTAGCCAAGCAGCGAAAAGGCACCAGAATCCTGCATCTAACTTCATCTGAGCTACGGGAGACTGATAATGGAAGACAGAATAATCGCAAGAAACATTGGCCTGACTGTTGGCGTCATTATGATGGTTGCATTGTGCTTGGTCACGATCTCTACAATTATTGGCAACACACTCTGATCAGTTTTCTGGTCGCGCTACAAATAATGTCCACTACAAATGCCGGGGCTTAACGCCGCCCCGGCAGGACAGTCCTGAGTTCCTCGGCCAGTTTCCGTAACGCAGTCTCCGTTGTTGGCCAATCAATGCAAGCGTCGGTTATTGAGACGCCGTAGCGGATTTCCTGCGGGTCTGCGGGTATGGGTTGGTTACCGGCACAGATGTTGCTTTCCACCATCACGCCCATAATTGATTTGTTCCCGGCAACAATCTGCTGGGCAACATCTTCCAGCACCTCCAGTTGCAATTCGTATTGCTTGCGGGAATTGCCGTGACTGCAATCCACCAGAATATTCTCTGGTAATGCCGCTTTACGCAACTCTGCTTCACAGGCTGCTACAAACGGTGCCTGGAAATTAGGCTCTTTCCCGCCTCGCAATATGACATGACAATGCGGGTTTCCCGATGTTCTGAAGGCCGCGACACGTCCATTTTCAGTGACACTGATAAAGGTGTTGACGGCGCTGGCGGACCGGATCGCGTTAACTGCAACGGACAAACTTCCATCCACATTGTTTTTAAAACCAACCGCTGAAGAAATGCCGCTCGATAACTTCCGATGGGTAGGCGATTCTGTTGTCCGTGCACCAATGGCTGTCCAGCTCACCAGATCCTGAAGGTACTGAGGGGAAATGAGATCCAACGCCTCAACGGCTATTGGTAGTCCCAGTGCGTTGATATCCAGCATCAACTGCCTGCCGATGCGCAAACCATGCTCAATGCGGTGACTGCCATCCAGGTAGGGATCGTAAATCAAGCCTTCCCAACCGACCGTGGTACGCGGTTTCTCAAAATAAACTCGCATCATGATCATCAGCGTGTCCTTGAGCTCATCCGCCAGCGGCTTCAACAAACGTGCATAGTCCATCGCCAGCGCGGTATCGTGAATCGAGCAGGGGCCAACCACAACCAACAATCGATGGTCCTTGTTGTCGAGGATACCTTTAACGCTGTGGTGTCCGTAGATAACTGTATCCAGAGCATCGCCCTTTAAGGGCATTTCTCGCTTGAGCTCGGCAGGGGTGGGCAACTCCTCCTGCGAAATAATGTGCAAATTGTCTACTTCCCGCGTTTTGGCTGACATAACTGCATTCCTGAAATTTCCAAATTTCCGCTCTATTTTGGAGTCCGAGCACTATGCAAGCAAGTCGGGGTGATTGCCCGCGGCTCTTGTTAGGCCTGTCTCCGAAAATCAGCAGCCCTCATACCCGTGAGAAACAAGACTGCAAGATATGTCAGCAGACCTCCAACACACACAACCGCCAGCATGAACGCACGCTGAGCCACCGGCCAGTCAAGCCACAAGCGCCAATCGCCGGCTACCCAGATCAACATAACCGCCATCATCACATTGGCAAACAGCATCCTGGCCAGAAACACACCCCAGCCGGGCTGAAATTGATAAATGCCGCCTCGCCATAAACCGAACAGCAGCAGGCCGGCATTCAAAAACGCAGCCAGGGATGTGGCCAACGCCAGTCCGGTATGAGCAAAATCCAGCACAAACACCAGCAAAATATTCAGAAACATGTTTACAACCATGGCAACAATGCCAATCCGCACCGGCGTGCTGGTGTTCTGCCTGGCGTAATAGCCCGGAGCAAACACTTTGATGGCCATAAACGCTGTCAATCCAAGTGCATACGCTTGCAAACTGAGTGTTACCTGGGTCACGTCAAAGACATCAAAATTGTCATTTTGAAACAACGTGATGATCATGGGTTGAGCTAACAGAACCAATGCCAGTGATGCTGGCATGGCGATCAGCAAAATCAGCCTGAATGCCCAATCCAGCAGGGCTGCAAACTCGTGTGATGATTTCTCCGCGTGGCGGCGGGACAAACTAGGCAGAACCACGGTGGCCACCGCCACGGCAAAAATCCCCAGCGGCAGATCCATCAACCGTTCGGAGAAATACAACCAGGAAACACTGCCAGAGACCAGCAATGATGCGATAACCGTGTCCAGCAACAGATTGATCTGACTCACTGATACGCCAAACAGCGCCGGCACCATCAACCTGAGTATGCGGCTCACCCCCTCATGCCCGCGCTCGAATCGCGGCTTTGGCAATAAGCTCATGCGCGCGAGAAATGGCAGTTGAAACAAGAATTGGCTGATACCGGCAATCATTACGCCCCATGCCAAAGCGATTTCTGGCTGATCAAAATAGGGGCTCAGTATTAAGGCAGAGCCTATCAGTGAAACATTGAGCAGCGATGGCGTTATCGCGGGCACCGCAAAACGGTCATAACTGTTGAGAATTGACCCTGCAAACGCAGTCATGGAAATCAAAAACAAGTAGGGGAAGGTAATCCGCAACATGTCCACAAACAACGCAAATTTTGCAGGCTCATCGGTAAACCCATAGGCGATTGGCCATGCAACCAGAGGCGCAGCTGCAACCACTACAACACTGATGACCAGCAGGATAGTCCCTAGATAGGCTGCCACCACATTGATCAGGGTCTGCACCTCTGCCAGCGTTCGCTGGCTGCGATACTCTGACAACACCGGCATAAATGCCTGGTTAAAGGCGCCTTCGGCAAACAATCTACGCAGGAAGTTGGGTATCTTGAAGGCTAGAAAAAACGCGTCCGAGCCGTCTCCGGGGCCAAACACATGGGCCAGCACAACATCTCTCACCAACCCGAGCATTCGCGACACAAATGTCATGCTGCCGGTGATTGCACTTGAGCGCAGCAATCCCGCACGAGCTTTTGGAGGCCGCGCCGGGTCAGCCACGGGTGATACATCGCCATTCTGGCGGCTTTCGTCCTGTCCGGGCTCAGGTGAATTGGAACTGGAACTGCTCACGTTGAAGTCTCTTTCTCTCGTTTCAGCATTCCATTATGCTGCGCTGTGCGCATTATGGGCACCCTGACAATAAAAAACGATACAAGAAAGCACTAAAACTTCAGAAGAATAAAACCATGGACAAGACACAACGCATTAATCGATGGCGGGCGATAGGCCCGGGAATGGTGATGGCTTCCGCAGCTGTCGGAGCTTCACATCTGGTGGCCTCTACCCAATCAGGCGCTTTGTTTGGATGGCAACTGCTGTGGCTGATTGTCCTCGTTAATGTGTTCAAGTACCCGTTTTTCCGTTTTGGTGTTCAGTACACATTGATCAATAACAAGAGTCTGATTGAAGGTTATCAGCAAAAGAGCCAAGGCTGGCTGATCGCATTTACCTTGCTGAATCTGATTGCAGCGGTCGTTAACACCGCGGGGGTGTTACTGCTGACCGCCAGCCTGTTGCAGTACTTTATACCCGGGAACCTCAGTCTTACCGTCCTGTGCCTGTTGCTGCTTGGTATCTGCCTGAGTATTTTGCTCGCTGGGCATTATCGGGTGCTCGACGGATTATCACGTCTGTTGATGCTGACGCTGACGGTGTGCACGTTTGTGGCGCTGTTTATCGCCTGGCGCAACGGACCCATGGCACCAGCAGATTTTGTCAGCCCGTCCCCCTGGCAACTGTCTGCGTTGGCATTTATCGTCGCGACAATGGGCTGGATGCCGGTGCCTATTGAACTTTCCGCCATCAACTCGCTGTGGTTACGATCCAAACAAAAACTTACCACCGTGTCGCTGTCTGACGGACTTTTTGACTTCAATCTTGGATATGCGATTGCCGTAGTGCTGGCTGTTGCGTTTGTGGCATTAGGTGCACTGCTGCAACATGGCACCGAACAACCTATCGCGATGGCCAGTGCAGCATTTGCACAACAACTGGTATCGATGTACGCCACCACAATTGGTGAGTGGTCGCGGCTGTTCATCGCGTTTATCGCGTTTATGTGTATGTTTGGAACAACCTTGGCCGTACTGGATGGCTATGCAAGAACCCTGAACGAGTCCTTCAGCCTGATGTTCAAACTCCAGAACACACCAAAGCCGTGGGCGCTCAGCGCATGGACGCTACTTCAGGCAGCGTCCGGTATGGCCATCATTTTGTTCTTTCAAACAGCTCTGAGCCCAATGCTGACCTTTGCCATGACCCTAGCATTTATTACCACACCATTTTTCGCCTGGCTGAACTTCAGCCTGATTCGTGGCAGTGGCATATCCAGATTTATGAACGGATTGGCATGGGCCGGCATGGTTTACCTGTCAGGATTCAGTCTGCTCTACATTGTGTGGTACCTGTTCTGGCGTTGATTGAACATAGGACCAGGGCCGAACCATGTCGTCATGGCTACTTGTTCAGTACGCGAAGCATCCACGCAGTTTTCTCGTGGATGCGCATCCGATCCGAGGCGAGCGAAGCTGTTGACTCGTCGTTGGCGTGCTGAGCAAGTGTTAGGACGTGGCGACAGGTTTTGACCAATTGCTCGTGACCGGATGTCAGTATGTCAACCATGGTTCTGCCATCGGGTACCCCATCGATTTCTTTGATAGCGCTCAGCCTTGATAGCTCTTTGTAAGTACCGGGTGCCGGCACATCAAGCGCGCGTATGCGCTCTGCAACCTCATCCACCGCTAAAGCCAGTTCCGTGTAATGCTCCTCAAACATCAGATGTAATTCTCTGAATTGAGGCCCCTCAACATTCCAGTGAAAGTTGTGCGTTTGCAGGTAAAGCGTGTAAGAATCAGCCAAAAGATGCTTGAGTCACTCGGCGATAGCCAAACGATCAGATTCATTGATTCCGATATCAATTGCGCTCATAAAAATTCCTTAATGTACCAAAACGGGCTTCTGCAAAGATTGAGAGCCTGAGCTTAACACAGCTGCCGGCATCTGTCGGACCAGGCTGGAGACCTTTCGCAAAAGCCAGACGCCGCGGATTCCAGCCTTGACAACAGTATCGATTGCCGGCATAGTACTGCGTCTCAAAATTCGCCACACGTTGACAGTATCTCAAGGAGCATCAGTTGGCCAACACTGCACAAGCACGCAAACGCGCGCGTCAAAATGAAACCGCTCGCCGCCATAACGCCAGTTTCCGTTCCATGGTTCGTACCTACATTAAAAAAGTAGTTGCTGCGATCCAAGAAGGTAATTATGACAATGCAACAGCCGCGTATCAGCGCGCAGTTCCTGTCATTGATCGCATGGCGGACAAAGGTATCATCCACAAGAACAAGGCTGCCCGGCATAAAAGCCGTCTCAACACCGCAATTCTTGCTTTGAAATCGGCCTGATCAGGCCCTGGCGGCTGCATACTTAGCCGCCATTTGCAATCACCTGAATCATGCAAGAAAAAAGGCCGCTCTTGTCAGGAGCAGCCTTTTTGGTATGTGCGTGTTATTCCTGTCAAACTTCTGAAGAAATAAACTTTTACCGTTATTCTGTCAAAACTAGATTGTCACGGTGAATGATCTCCTCGTCACCCAGATAGCCCAGAATACTTTCGATCATACGGCTAGGCTGTCGCACCAGCTGCTCCGCTTCGCGGCTATCATAGTTGACCAGACCCCGCGCAATTTCCTTGCCCGCTTCGTCCTTGCAGACAACAACATCGCCACGATCAAACGGGCCTTTGACAGATACAACACCCACCGGCAATAAACTGCGACCGGACTCTGTAAGCACCTTGACCGCCCCAGCATCAATCACCAACTGACCTTTTGCCTTTAACTGTCCCGCCAGCCACTGCTTCCGGGCCGCCATGGGTTGCTTTTCAGGTAATAGCAGAGTGCCAATTGACTCACTGCCGTTCAACCGAATCAGCACATCGGTTTCTCTGCCGTTTGCAATGATTGTGCGAGCACCAGACCTTGCAGCAAGGCGTGCAGCCGTAATTTTTGTGATCATGCCGCCACGTCCCAGACTGCCACCTCCGCCAGCCATCTGTAACAGTCTGCTATCCTCTGCCATGGCTTCACTGATCAATGGTGCGTCCGGGTTAGAGCGCGGATCAACCTCGTGCAATCCTTTCTGATCAGTGAGAATGACAAGGGTGTCAGCACCGAGAAGATTGGCAACCAATGCACCCAAAGTATCGTTATCACCAAAACATAACTCGGTAGTGGCGACCGTATCATTTTCGTTAATGACCGGTACTACGCGCATTGATACAAGCCCGGCTAGGGTGCTACGGGCATTAAGATATCGTCTTCGATTGGAGAGATCATCATGGGTGAGCAACACCTGCGCAGTATGCACACCGTATTGCTTGAAGCTGGTCTCATAGGTCTGTATCAAACCCATCTGACCTACAGCAGCCGCCGCCTGCTGTAAATGAATCTCCTTGGGGCGCGACTTTAAACCCAAGCGCGCCACGCCTTCAGCAACCGCCCCTGACGACACCAAAACCACTTCGATGCCACTTTGTTGCAACGCAACAAGCTGTCTGACCCAGTTTTCAATCCCGACACGATCAAGCCCTGTGCCGTTATTGGTAATCAGGGAACTGCCAATTTTTATTACCCAACGACGCGCCAATTAAAAATCCTCGTCAAAGTCGTCAAAATCATCCACATCATCCGGATCTTCAGCAATTCGCCGCTCGCGACTACGCTCGATACTGCGTCTGATCTCGAACTCCATCCGCTGGTCACTGACCTTATGCAACTCAATATAATCAGGATCCTGCTCGAGGCGTTCCCTATGCAATTCAACGGAGCGCATGATGTCCTGACACAATTTCTGGCAGCCAGTACCATCAATCGCAGCAATTCTATAAACCGGAATATCCCAACCGAGCTCAAATACAAAACGCTGCTGCAATGCGTCCAGGGTTTCATCATCGGCCATGTCTGCCTTATTGAGGACCAGCCACCGCTCTTTTTTTGCCAAGGTCTCGCTGAATCCAGCCAGCTCATCAACAATAGCCCGCGCTTGCGCAACCGGATCCACATCCTCGTCCATGGGTGCGGCATCAATCATGTGCAGCAACAAGCGCGTACGGGACAAGTGCTTCAGGAATAGGAACCCTAATCCAGCACCATGAGAAGCGCCCTCGATCACCCCAGGGATATCTGCCATCACAAAACTGCGTTCAAGCTCAATGCGCACAACACCTAACCCTGGCACCAGAGTTGTAAAGGGATAGTCAGCAACTTTAGGGCGCGCCGCAGAGACTGCTCGCAGCAAGGTAGATTTCCCGGCATTAGGCATTCCCAGCAAGCCGACATCCGCCAAGACTTTCAGCTGCAGCTGCAGAGTACGCACTTCGCCATCGCTACCTTTGGAGGTTTTGGTAGGAGCTCTGTTTGTGCTTGATTTATAACGTGTATTTCCGAGACCGTGAAATCCGCCGCGAGCCACCAGTACTTTCTGGCCTTCTTCGGAAATGTCAGCAATCAACTCCTCTGTATTCTTGTCAACCACGGTTGTCCCTACCGGAACCCTGACGACAAGATCATCCCCGGCACGTCCAGTGCAGTTAGCGCCCATGCCACCCTGTCCCGCCTGGGCGATATAGCGGCGCTGAAAGCGAAAATCCACCAAGGTATTCAGCGCCAGATCACCGATCAGATAGACACTGCCACCATCACCGCCGTCACCACCGTCGGGACCGCCTTTAGGAATAAATTTTTCCCGACGAAAGCTCATGCAGCCGTTGCCGCCCTTGCCGGCTTCTACAACGATTTCTGCTTCATCTACAAACTTCACGTATATTTCCGCCCATATAAAAAAGCCCCGTCGACTGACAGGGCTTTATTTTGATCGTTGGCACCACCTGCAACAGAATCCTGATTCACGATCTGTCAGGCCGCCCGCTCACAGCGCCGGATGCGCTCAAGCAGTAACTATGCTGACGTACTTGCGGTTGTTTGCACCTTTAACTTCAAACAGCACTTTGCCTTCTGCTGTTGCAAACAAAGTATGGTCTTTACCAATACCCACGTTGCGACCAGGGTGGAAGCGTGTGCCACGCTGACGAACAATAATGTTGCCAGCCAATGCGTGCTCACCACCAAATTTCTTTACGCCAAGTCGTTTGGCTATCGAGTCACGACCGTTACTGGTACTACCGCCTGCTTTTTTATGTGCCATTTCCTATATCACTCCAAGCCTGACTCAGGCGTTGATACCTGTAATACGAACCTCAGTAAACCACTGACGGTGGCCCTGACGCTTACGATAGTGTTTTCGACGATTAAACTTGATGATTGTGACCTTTTTAGCACGGCCCTGGGCAATCACTTCCGCGGTTACTGTACTGCCTTCCACGTAGGGTGCGCCTATCTTTACAGATTCGCCTTCGCCAACCATCAGCACTTTATCAAAGTTAATCAACTCACCCATTGGAACTTCGATCTTTTCCAACTTCAGTGTTCTGCCTTCAACAACACGGTGCTGTTTGCCACCACTTTCAATAACCGCGTACATATCAAACTCCAGTATCAGGTAACGTCAGCCCCGGCAACGGCCGATGTGCTATAAGCTTTAAGGGCGGGCATTTTACGAGAAGCAAGCGCTGCAGGCAAGCACTTATCAATGATTTATCGTCTTGACACCAGACGCCTCCCCCCCTAGCATTGCCGGCGCACCAATTCTTAAGCGTACTTGAGCTCCGGTCAACCCATGCACAAAAATATCCGCGCGGCAGTCGCCACCGATTTCGAGGCTGTCAACTCTTTTATTATTGAGCAACTGCATTCCAATGTGGATCTGGTCGAAAACATCGGCCATTACATCACCAATGCGGGCGGCAAGCGTATGCGGCCGGTGCTGGTACTGCTCAGCGCGAGGGCTTGCGGCGCTACCGACAATGACGCGGTTAAACTCGCAGCGGTCATTGAGTTCATTCACACCGCCACTTTGCTTCATGACGACGTTGTGGACATGTCAACGATGCGTCGAGGTCGTCCGACTGCCAACGAGCAGTGGAACAATCCGTCCAGTGTGCTGGTTGGCGACTTCATCTACTCGCGCGCTTTCCAGATTCTGGTCAGCATCGGCCACATTGGTATCATGCAGGTCATAGCCGATACCACCAATGTGATTGCCGAAGGCGAAGTACTGCAGCTTCTCAACAAACATCGTGTTGACACCACTGAGGCAGACTACCTGCGTGTGATCAGTGATAAGACCGCCGTTCTGTTTCAGGCTGCAGCGTACTGCGGCGCATTAATCGCCAATGCGGACAGTACACTTCAGATTGCATTGAAAGAGGCTGGCATGCATATCGGGCTCGCATTTCAGTTAGTCGACGATGCGCTTGACTATGATGGCAACACAACCGAACTGGGCAAAAACATCGGCGATGATCTTGCAGAAGGCAAGCCCACACTTCCGCTGATTTTTGCAATGCAACACGCCAGCGTTGAGGAACAGGCTATCATCCGCCAGAGCATCCTCACCGGCGGTACTGATCGCTTGGCTGACGTCATCCAAATCGTTTTGCGCTGTGGTGCTCTTGACTACACTCGACAACTCGCGCGCCAGCACGCAAACAAGGCGGTAGCAGAACTGATGCAACTACCTGAGTCCCCGTACCGCATTGCCTTGCTGCAAATGTGTGAACTGGCTGTTTCACGCGTCAGTTAATCTGCACAACTCCGTATTGCTAGATCCGTATTGCTAGAGATTCCATTTCAGTTATGTTAAATCAGCAACGCAATGAGACAACAACTCATTTGTGATGACTGACCATGCCACAAAAATTTGCCTGATGAGCGGAGTACCAACGCAATGCCTTTTACCGAGACCAGACCCATACTCGACACAGTTGCAGACATAGAAGCATTTGAAAGCGCACCCTTTGCTGAACGCTTTCCTGCCGCGCACGCGCTCGAACTGATTGAAAGAAGTGCTGAATTGTATGGCGAGGATCCGGCTATCGAATTTCTTCTGACTGGCAAACGCGACGAAAAGCCAGCCACCCTGAGTTTCAACGCACTCGCCAACCTCACCCGCCAGACAGCCAATCTGCTGAGTTCACTGGGCCTGCAAGGTGATCAGTCCGTATCAATTCTGCTACCCATCTTGCCACAGTCGCATCCGCTGATACTGGGTAGCCAGGTCGCTGGCCTGGCTAATCCGATCAACCCACTGCTGGAACCGGCACACATCAGTGAAATCATTCAGGCCACAGATGCCCGCATTATCGCTTGCCTCGCGCCATCGGCGCACAGCGATCTCTGGCAAAAACTCCTGAAGATACTGCCTGATTTGCCTAAGGTGCACACCATACTGGCCGTACATCAACCAGGATTGACCGATGCATCCGCCAGCCTTGAACTACCCTTTCCAAATGTGAAAGTGATTGATTTTAATGCGGCTCAAGCCATGCAAGTCGCTGACCGTCTGGTTCAGCCCAGACAGATCACTGCAGACACATTGGCAGCCTGTTTCCACACCGGAGGAACGACGGGAAAACCAAAAATTGCGCAGCTGACTCATGGGAACATGGCATATCTGGGACAGCTGGCCCGGGTGCTGAATTCTCACATTGGCCGACAAACAGCCTTGTGCGGACTGCCGTTGTTTCATATCTACGGCGTTATCATTCTGGGGATAGGTGCATTCAGTTCCGGGAACAGAGTTGTGTTGATGACACCATCGGGTTTTCGTAACCCGGAGGTCATCAAAAATCTCTGGCATCACGTAGCACGCTTCAAGGCAAAAAGCTTTGCCGCCGTTCCTACAGTGCTGACTGCCCTGGCGCAGATTCCGGTAGGTGATGAGGATATCAGCTGCCTGAAGCGCATTAATTCCGGAGCCGCCCCTCTGTCACCAGCCTTTGAGCAGCGGTTCGAAGAGCGTTACCAATTGATTGTCACTAACGGTTATGGGATGACCGAGACAACCTCGTTAATCTCCAGGGCACCGGATACCCAACCCCCTGGAAGTGTAGGTTTGCGTTTGCCGTATTCAAGAATCCGTATTGCAACGCTGCGCGCCGATAATACCGCCTCTGATTGCGCTCTGGGGCAAAGTGGAGTGGTACTGGTCAAAGGTCCACAGGTGTTTGCCGGGTACAAAGCAGCCAATGACAATGCCCAGGCGTGGATAGACGGCGAGTGGTTCAATACAGGCGACCTCGGTTTCATGGATGACGAGGGTTTCCTCTATCTGACCGGAAGAGCCAAAGATCTTATCATTCGCGGCGGCCACAATATTGATCCTGAGGTTATTGAAGAGCCGCTGAACCGTCACCCGAGCGTGTTAAGCGCCATCGCAGTTGGCATGCCCGATCCTTACGCAGGTGAGTTGCCAATGGCATTCGTAGTGTTGCAACCAGGGTCCAGTACAACAGCCGGGGAATTAATCTCTTACTGTGAGACCGAGGTTTCTGAACGGGCCGCTATACCCAAGCGAATAGAGATCATTTCAGCCATGCCAATCACTGCAGTTGGCAAAATTTTCAAACCGGTACTGCGCGAGCAAATCAGCGCTGCTGTCCTGTCCGAACATTTAGAAAAGGAAGGCATTTCCGCAGAAGTAACGTGCAGGGCGGATAACAAAACCGGGCTGACCGCGTCAATAAAATTGCGCGACATATCCCACAAAGGGGCAACGGAAGATTTGCTCAGCAGCTTTAACGTTGTGGTTAATATTTCAGGTTAATCAATGACCTGGATAGTCAGGCCAGCACTGGTAGAGCGCAGTATTGAGCGGGACTCAATACGGCGCAAACGGTTCTGGCTGGCGCGATAGGTCTGGTCACCCAACTCTCTGATCGCCACTGACATCATAGAAAGATCATCATAAGCCTTGGAATCCCCCAGTTCCCTGAAGGTCAAACCGAGCGCGAGATAAAAATCCGGCTCAAGGTCATTGCGGCGGATGGCTTCCTGAAAATGATCTCGGGCAGCGTCAAAATTCTTTTCTTCAAAGGCCAGATTACCCAGCATGTAATGGTAATAGGGATTGCGGTTGTTGTATGACTGAACCGCGCGGCGATAACGCTGCGACTTGGCAGTCTCACCTATCTCTGCATAATAACGAGCCAGATTGTTTATAGAACTGGCGTTATTGCGATCAAGCAAAGACGCCTTTAAAAAACTGTACTCCGCAAGCTCTGGTTTATCCAGACGCCCCAACGCACTGCCTATATTGTTCCACGCCATCGCCAAACCCGGATCAAGCGCCAATGCAACTCTGAACAATTCAAGCGCCTGCTGCGTCTGTCCATCAATCAGCAGCTCTACTGCCAGATTGTTGAAGTAAAGTGCCTGTGCTGCGGTATCGGAGATGACTTCTGCCGTCTGCTGCTGGAGCCTGACTTCTGGCGTGAAATCAATAATATACTGGTTGGTAGGGCTGATTCGCCCCAACGCATTGATGTGTTCACTGAGTATCAGCAATTCACCTCGACGATTCCACATGGGGCGTATCTGCACGGTCTGGTAACTGACTTGCAAACCAAGATGCCTTGCCATGCCTATATAAAGATTGACCAGTGACAAGCAATTAGCGCGGCGCTCCCTGAAAGCCTCAGAGGCCGTAAAGTTAGCAGTATCGTCATACTGTATGTTCAAAAATTCCGGTTCAAACAAGATCGTCTGCAGACGCTCAACCAAGTCCCAACCACCCAGACCAGGCTCAATATTGGCATCCAGATAGTCTATGACGGCTTGATCCAGAGCCAGCAGATCGATATCCGGCACGTCAATAGAATCGCCGAGTATCTGCAACTCGAATTCGTCACTTTCCCTGAATCCGGGGTTGAGCCCGGAAAACTGACACGCGCCAAGTAACGACAATGACAACAGAAGAAAAATTACCCGAAAAGTCTTTAGCACTCGTGCCACCCAGTCAGGAATTCGTTCTGAGAGAGACCGCCAGGCTTTAGAGTTCATTCCACAGCGTTCACCTTATTCTGCACCAGAACAATAGAAACCAGAAGCCCGATGATGTCATCACATATTCGGGTAACTTGGCCCACCGCTGCCTTCGGGCACTACCCACTTGATGTTCTGAGAAGGATCCTTGATGTCACAGGTTTTGCAATGCACGCAGTTCTGGGCGTTAATCTGGAACCGCTTGCTGCCAGCGCCATCATCAAGCACTTCGTAAACGCCCGCAGGACAATAACGCTGCGCCGGCTCGTCATACATTGGCAAGTTGTGAGCAATCGGTAAGGAGGCATCGATCAACTTCAGGTGACATGGTTGATCTTCTGCATGATTCGTATTGGACAGAAACACGGACGAAAGTTTGTCAAAAGTGATTTTCCCGTCAGGTTTTGCATAAGCAATTTTGTTGCAAGCCGATGCCGGCTTAAGCTGGGCATAGTCAGGTGATTTGTCGTGGAAAGTCAGAGGGAAGCGACCACCAAAAACATTATGCTCGACAAAACTGAGGCTGCTGCCGATCCAGAATCCGAAATTGTGGAAACCGGCGCTGAAGTTACGCGTTCTATACAGCTCATCGCGCAGACTGGACTTTGCAAATCGTACACCGTACTCCGTCAGATCATGACCTGACGGCACAGACTCCTGCTTCAGAGCCTCTATCACGGATTCCGCAGCCAACATACCCGAGCGCATGGCGGTATGACTGCCTTTGATCTTAGCCGCGTTAAGTGTGCCTGCATCACAACCGATTAACAGACCTCCCGGGAAACTCATTTTTGGAAGCGAGTTTAATCCGCCTTTGTTCAGCGCACGGGCACCGTAACTGAGACGTTTCCCACCTTCAATGTATTGTTTGATGACCGGGTGAAGCTTGAATTTCTGGAATTCATCAAATGGACTGATATGTGGATTCTTGTAACCCAGATCCACAATTAAACCAAGATAAACCTGATTATTTTCAGCATGATACAAAAAACCACCACTGGAGCCAGCGTAGCTGTCGCCAATCATCGGATAGCCCGCAGTATGGACAACCAGTCCTTCCTTATGTTTGGCAGGATCAATCTCCCACACCTCTTTCAGACCGATACCGTAATGCTGGGGATCACTGTCTTTATCCAGCTCAAAGCGTGAGATCAGCTCCTTACCCAGATGCCCGCGGCAACCCTCAGCCAAAATGGTGTACCTGGCATGAAACTCAAAACCCGGCTCGTAGGCATCTTTTTTATTGCCGTGGGCATCGACACCCATATCACCGGTAGCCACACCTTTGACAGTACCATCGTCGTGATAGAGAATTTCAGCAGCCGCAAACCCGGGGAAAATTTCTGCGCCCAGTTCCGTTGCCTGGTCCGCCAGCCAGCGACACAGGTTACCCAGTGAAACGATGTAATTGCCATGATTGCGCATGGGTTTGGGAACCAGCAGATCCGGGAATCGAATGGAGTTTTCAGAACCTGGCAGATAGTAGATATCGTCGCCAGTCACCGCGGTGTTCAGTGGCGCACCCCGCTCTTTCCAGTCAGGAAACAGCTCGTTTAACGCAGAAGGCTCAAACACAGCGCCTGATAGTATATGGGCACCCACTTCAGAGCCCTTCTCCAGCACACAAACAGAAATTTCCTTGCCAGACTCTTTGGCCAGCTGCAACAGGCGGCAAGCTGCCGATAAGCCCGCCGGACCCGCGCCAACGATGACAACATCAACTTCCATAGACTCGCGCTGCATGGCCTTTTCTCCCCTTGAATCGTGCTGATTCCAACTGCAAAAGAACTGCTGTAAACCGACTGCCGGAGACGGCAGGCGCCCAACCTCAAAAGGCCGGTATTATCCTCATTCCCGATACAAATCGCAAAACAAGGCTGCTTTGAATTCAGACTGATTTGCAGATCAAGATTATTGCTGATCCCGGATACTCGCCATCAATGCTCCTTGCAAACCCGGGTATCTAAAAACAAATCCTTCAGCAAGTAGACGCGCAGGTATCACATTCTGTCCGTTGAGCAACAGCTGCTCGCCCATTTCACCAAACAACAGTTGCACTATCGCAGCAAGTTGCGGAAACAGACAAGGCCGGTGAAGTGCGTCTGCCAACAACTGACTGAAGCGGGCATTAGTCACAGCATGGGGCGCCGTCACATTAAACACGCCTTGTGCTTCAGAGTTGATCAACCAGTCAATCACGGCAATCACATCATCCCGGTGTATCCATGACAGATACTGCTGACCATGGCCCGTCCGCCCGCCCAGACCCAGCTTAAAAACAGGCATTAACTTGCCCAGCATGCCTCCGCCCGCCGCCAGCACGACACCCAAGCGCATGATACAGACACGTATACCCAAGGCCTCCGCCTTGCTGGCCTCCTCCTCCCAGCGCTTGCATAATTCGTGCGTAAACTCGTCGCCACCCGCCGCATGTTCATCCAATGGTCTCCCATCCGAGCTACCATAGAACCCGATGGCCGAAGCACTGACAAGCACTCCAGGGCGTGTGTCCAGACGTTGTGCCAGAGACAACAGGGCGCGTGTTGTCTGCACCCTGCTGTCCAGCAGAATTTTTTTGCGGGCATGACTCCAGCGTTGATCAGCGATTCCCGCTCCAGCCAGATTAATGACCACATCGATCTGTTCGCTGTTCTCGATCTCATCAAAATTTCTGATAAGCGTTGGCTCAGCGCCCAACAGCTGCCGCGAGCGCGCATAGTCACGGACAAAAACCGTAACCCTCCAGCCTTGCTGCAACAAAAAAACGATCAATGGGACACCCACAAACCCTGTCCCTCCGGTAATCAACACATGCCTTTTTTTTGCCATATTATTGTCCGAAACAACATGAAGTTATCGGCAGATTCTCACAAATTGTCACAACTACCTACGACATATTTTTGATAATCTTAATATTATTAAAATTCCAAACAATTGATTTTGAAGATGCGGCGGGTAAACAAGATGTAACCTGTTAGCGTTCTGCGTCAGCACGGAGCTTACCATGCCTCGCCGGTTAAATATCTCACCCTGTTTCTGTGCCAGCGCACTTGTACTAGCCGTTTTGAGCATAACAAATGGCAAGTCGCTGGCAAACGCAGACGAACCGAATCAGTCAGATCTACACAGTGCCACAGTCATTTATCCTGCCTCTTTTTTTCAGCCCTATAATCCCGTGTCGGTAAACGACATGATTGATCGAATCCCTGGCGTCAGCATCAGAAACGCTGGCGGAGGCAGAGGACTGGGTAGTGGCGGCAACCTGCTGATTAATGGTCAGCGACTGGCTGGCAAAGATAATTCGCCGAGAGCGCATTTGAGCCGAATACCCGCCGGACAGGTCGAGCGTATAGAGATTATTCGCGATCCATCCGGGGAACTCGCTGTGCGAGGTTCAGACCAAGTTGTTAACATCGTCTTGCAGGATGCAGATACCCGCTCCAGCACATCTGTTGAAGTCAGCACCGACCTGCATCGCGACAATGGCACGCTGCGCCCGGGACTGTCACTGTCGCACAACAGGCAATTTGGAAATATCAGTGCCATCTTCAATCTGCAGGCTGACCCACAATACCGGATCGAGCATCGCGAAGAGAACAGTTACACAGCAGACTTACGTCACACGGAGCTGATGCTTGAACAAAATGTGCGTGAAAAAATCCATTATCAAGGCAGTGCAACCCTTGGTTACCGGCTGGATCAGCACCGCATGCAACTCAATTTTCTGCTGGGATCGTCACAACATCCTGTCAACATAACACGACGTTTTTTTCCTGCAGGCAACGCTGAAACAGAGGCCAGCGGTGAACGCGAACAGACTGACTACACACTCAGCAATTGGGAGGTGGGCGGCGACTACGAATTCAGTTTCGAAAATGGCGGTCGAGCCTTATTTGTATTTGTTGCTAATGAAGACAGCAACAGCAATATTCGGGAGCGCTTTGCCAACGAACAGAAACTGCAGTTCTTTGATTCCTACAGCCGCACGCGCGAGCGCATTGCGCAGGTCAGCCATAACTGGAAACTGACCGACTCGCAAGATATGCAACTGGGGATTGAGCGCGCACAAACAATCCTTGACTCTCGCTTGTTGATCGGGCGCAGCAGCGGGACATCTGCGCCATCCCCTTCCTTTGGGGGACTCAGACCAGCCTTGTCAGTCTCGAATCCAGGCTCAATGGTTGAGGAAATGCGCCATGAGGGTTTTGTTGTTCATAACTGGGCGATGAGTGACAGAATGTCCCTAGAAAGCAGCCTTGTCTTCGAAACATCGCAGATTACTCAAACCGGTAATCTGAACAAAACCCGTGAATTCAGTTTCTGGCGACCAACACTGGATTACCGCTTTAACATTTCTAGCGCCCTGCAGCTCAAAGCGACAGTAGGCAAAGAAGTTCAACAACTGAGTTTTGCCAATTTTTCAGCAACAGCTAACAACTCTGACAAGGATCAGGACGTTAATGCCGGCAACCCGGATCTGTTGCCCACCGAGGAAATTCGTCACGAATTGGGCTTTGATTATCGACTGCCCGAGGAGGCTGCCGTACTGAGTTCGCGCTTCTTCTTTCGAGAATTAACCAACACGATTGGACGAATCGATGCGACCAGGAATCTGGCGCAACCTTTATCGGCGGCGGGCAATATCGGTGACGCGAAACGTTGGGGGGTGTATCTGGACGGAAGTACAAGACTTGGAAAACTGGGTTTGCCGGATGCAACATTCACTGGCAGTCTGCATCTGTTTGACTCAGAAATCCTCAATCCGATTCTGGGTACAAAAGAACGCATCAATGGTCGTGGCCGCGCCGGGCTTGGGTTCAGGCACGACCTCCCCCATCTGAATCTTAACTATGGCTTAAACTATAACCACCCTGTCAATGGCGGCAATCGCACTATCGAAATCAGCACCATTGATTGGTTCAGGGAAGCTCCTCAACTGTCACTTTATGTGTCCCGGGTACTCTTCGACGATATCACTTTCCGCCTAGAATCCAGCAATACCCTGGACGAAGAAAATTGCCGTAACCGTATCCGTTACAACGGCTCCTCCGCCAGCGGGAACATAAGAGAGCTTGAAGACGCATGCTGGGGTGGCGGGCAGACTCTGGCGCTGAAAATCCGCACGGCCTTATAAAAACCGCTGCTATTGAGCGGGTTTGGTGAAAACGAACATATGCTGCCACGGAAGAAAGTCTAAGGTTTCCTGCAGAATCAAACCGAATACATCCATCTCCCTGACAACTTGCTCAACAGACATTTTGTGCAGAGGACGAATAGGCACCGATTCATCCTCAGCGCGGTACTCGACCAGAAACAGACGGCCTCCGGGCTTTAATGCATCGTAGATTCCCTGCATCATTTCAAAAGGATGCGAAAATTCATGGTACGCATCGACCAACAGCACAGCATCAACACTGTTGGCTGGCAGACCTGGATTATCAATCTGGCCCAGCAAAGTCTCGACATTTGTAATCCCTGTTGCTTGTTTGCGTTGCTCCATCAACGCCAGCATCTCCGGCTGAATATCAGTTGCCAGTACCCTGCCCTCTGGTACTACGTTGGCAATACGGAACGCAAAATAACCTGTACCTGCACCGATGTCTGCCACCACCTCGTCTGGTGCCAGCGACATATTGGCGACCACTTCATCCGGCATTTCCTCATGAGTACGCTCCTGGCGTTCCAGCCAGCCGGCCCCCTGATGCCCCATCACCCCTGAAATTTCCCGCCCCATGTAAAATTTGCCGATACCGCCGCGACTTTGCTGAGGATCGAAGTCGTATCCGGGATGTTCTGCCGCATGGACAGACATGCCGGCAGACATAACAAGCAGAATGGCAAGCTTGCTTACTAACGTACTCAGAACAGGAAAATGTTTCATTGTCTGATTCCCCGACCACAGGTCAGATGCTGGAGTGATTGATTGGCAAAGATTGTAATGCATCAGCCCCGGATTCAACAGAGTCCTTTCTGATTGCCTGGCGGCAGCGCATTTTCAAGCCTGTGGTATGATCGCAGCCACTAAAAACGCATCTGAACTGTTGGAGTTATCACGCATATGAGCAAGGTTCTGGAAGGTATTCGGGTACTGGATTTTGGTCGCTATATCGCGGGTCCATTTTGCGCAAGCCTGTTGAGCGACTTGGGCGCTGAAGTCATTCGTATCGAAAAAGTCCAGGGCAGTGAAGACCGCTTTGTGTCTCCGGTCACTGATCAGGGTGACGGTGCTTTGTTTATGCAAATGGGTCGCAACAAACTTGGCATGACCCTTAACCCCATGAAACCTGAAGGCCGGGAGATTGTGCGTAAACTGGTCGCGACAGCCGACGTTGTTGTTGCCAACCTGCCGCCTGATACTCTGGAGGCTATGGGACTGGATTACGACAGTCTTAAGGCCGTCAAACCTGACATCATTCTGACCATGATTTCTGCATTCGGAACCGGCGGCCCTTACAGCAATCGTGTCGGATTCGACGGGCTGGGCCAGGCTATGTCGGGCTCTATGTTTATGTCGGGTACCCCAGAACAACCGGTCAAAGCATACGCACCGTTTATTGATTTTGGCACTGCCAGTCTGAGCGCCGTGGGCACCATGGCGGCTTTGTTTGAACGCCAGCGCACCGGCAAAGGACAGGTCGTTGAAGCGTCTTTGTTCAATACCGCATTGACCATGATGAATGGCTCTCTCATTGAACAAGCGATGACTGCGCCCAATCGTACTGCAACGCTGAACCGATCGCAGACCTCTGGGCCTGCAGACACCTTCAAAACGCAGGATGGCTGGGTACTGATTCAAACTGTTGGCGGACCGCTGTTTGAGCGTTGGGTTGAATTGATGGGTGAGCCTCAATGGCTGACGGACCCACGCTTCAAAGATGACATCAGTCGCGGGAATCATGGTGAACTGATCAGCGCACGCCTCGCAAGCTGGTGCGCTGAGCGCACTACCTCACAAGTGCTGGCTGATATGGAAACAGCGCGTATCCCTGCTGGACCTGTGATGTCCCCACAACAGGTGTTGGACGATCCTCATGCAGCGGCGCGCCAGGTGTTTAAACTACTCGCTTACCCTGGCGCCGACAAACCCGCACCTGTGATGCAGACACCGTTTAGTTTATCGGCCAACCCGACCGAAATTCATCGGCGCGCACCCACTTTGGGAGAGCATACACAGCAGTTGATGCTGGAGCTTGGATACTCGGAATCAGAGATTCAACGGCTGCGCAGCGCCCGGATCATTTAAATTCAAAGCCCTGTTCAGCGAGAAACCCCCGCATGTGCGGGCGTGCTTTTTCGCTGAGCAGATCGGCCACCTGTTCACTCCAGCTAATGCCGTGACCACCACCCGTCCGGGTGCGATAGTATTCCCGTACCTGTTCATCATAGGAAGCCACAACCGGCTGATCGCCACTATCGTCGTAGACCTCATTTTTGACAATCACTGACAGTGGCAATCGCGGCTTGACCTCAGGGTCCTGATCCGGATACCCTAGACATAAACCGAACACCGGGTAAACGCCTTGAGGCAGGTGCAGCAAATCGGATACTTCACGGGGATTGTTGCGGATGCCCCCGATGTAGCAAATGCCCAGACCCAATGACTCCGCAGCAACCACTGCGTTTTGAGCCATCAATGCCGCATCCACTGTTGCGATAATAAAATGCTCGGTGTACTCACCAGAAAATGACTTACCGTAAGTAGTGCAGCAATTTCCTGCACGACGCAGATCAGCACAAAACACCAGAAATTCCGGCGCGCTGGCGACATAGGGCTGGTTACCCGCATAGACTGCCAACTTTTGGCGACTCTCCGGGTTGCGAACCCGGACGACGGTGGCCCCCTGCAGAAAACTCGATGTTGCAGCACTCTGCCCTGCCAAGAGAATCTGCTCCAGAACCTGTTCAGTCACCGGCTGATTTTTGAACTTCCGGATGCTGCGATGAGAGCGCAGTAAATCGATGGTTGCGTTTGTCACAATAACCTCAAGGTAAAAACAGAAAAGCGCCAGAAATGGCGTGGAAAACTGCTGAGCTGTCAGCGGGCAAGTACCAATAACAGTTCGTCAAGGAATTTTGGCACCACATCGTTAGCCAACGGTGTGGATGCGTTAAACAATACCACCAGCCCGAAATTATGCTCAGGTATCAAAACCATTTCCGAGCGATAACCGCGAACCCCGCCACCGTGATGGACAACCCGCAGGCCCGCGTAATCCATAATGCGCCAGCCCAATCCATACCAGGCTTTATCAAGACGAGGCCACCGGTTGAAGTAGTTGCCATGAGGGGTCTCAACAATCGGAGTATGTTGCATCTCCAGCAAAGACTCTGGCAACACGTCCGTAAAACCACCCAGCTGTGCCTGAGCCCAGCGCACCATATCCAGAATTGTCGCATTCACGCCCGATGCTGGCCCCACACTGTAATACGCAGGGTTCAGAGTGCTGACCTGCCAGCGGCCGTTTCCGAACTGATGGGCCTCACTGGCATCGGGATTATTCTGGTATCCATCCAGACCCATTGACGCATCATCCATGCCCAGCGGGGAAAAAATGTTTTCTTCCACAAAATCGTCGTAGTTTGTGCCCAGACTGTATTCAACAACATCTGCGACCAGTGAAAACACAGCGTTCTGATAACCGTAACAGCGTCCCGGCTCACACACTGCCGGGATTTCGTGTAATTTTTTCTGAATTTCCCGGTAATTCACTCCTGCATCCAACATGTTGGAAAAAGCGTGGGGCATCAGACCCGTGGTGTGACTGAGTACATGTCTTAGGGTCATACGATCGGCCGCAGCCGAATCTGTTCCCAGCGTGTAACCGGGCAGTACGTCAGAGATTGGCTCATCCCACCCTACGATATTGTGGTTAACCAGCTGTGAGGCCACCGTCCCGGCAAAGGTTTTTGACACCGATGCAATACGAAAAACAGTATCATCAACAACGGGTTGTTGATCATCAACGCTGCGAACACCCATCGTCTCAACACGCACAATGCCGCTGGCACTGACAATAGCCAGTGCAAGTCCAGGGATTTGGTCCTCATCAACTTCAGCGCGCAACCATGATGTATACCCATCAAAAGCATGAGCATCGGGCGGCGAGACTGGCTGCGGTAACTGGCCGGTCGACTGGCTGAATGCAGGCTGTTGCAAGGAATTTGTCGGGGGAGTTTGTGCTAAAGCGGCTAGCGGACTGAGTGCAATCAAAAGTGTCAGGGACTTCAGAACTCGCCTTTCACAAAAAAAAATGGCATTCAATGCAGTTCCGGTCAATTGCTGTTTCCTGTCTGGGTAAATGATTGTCTGGCAGAACTTGAAGGGAAAATAACATGCCAACGGGATTTTGCAAGCATGACAGCCAGGCTCACAAACAAACCTCTGCTGGCTGATTCAAAAAAATACGGCCGGCCTGCACACTGCAAACCGGCCCCGGAGCAGACCTCCGAGCACCCTCTCACTTGACGTTCAGGGTGCAATCACTTACAGCGGGCACAACAAAAACACAGCAGAAACACATGACTCAGGGCATGATCAGTAGCAGTGACTGACCATCGCGCTCCACATTTAACGCCAGCAGCGGGGGTTGTGCACTCAGCAAACCATTCAGTTCGGCGAGGTCATTAATGGACTGTCGGTTCAGCCCGGTAATCACATCTCCCGCCTGCAGACCGCCAGCAGCGGCGCGGCTTTGCGGGTCTACGGTGGCTACACCCACACCGTCACGGCCACCAGGCAAATCCTGCAACTGCGCACCGAGGAATCTTGATTCTGTGGCTCTGCGCTCATTGGCCTGACGCTCACTTCCCGCAGCGGCTTGATTGCTGGCTGCGCTTTCCAGCCGCACTGAGATAACCAGTGGGTCACCGTCACGCAAAACATCAAGCGTCATATCTTGATCAACGCCTGCCAGGCCAACGGCATTACGTAAATCGCGACTGCTGTTGACAGCTTTGTCATTAATACCGACCACCAGATCAGTTGCCCGCAACCCCGCCCGCTCAGCTGCCGACCCGGGGAATACTTGAGTTACCAATGCCCCGCGTTCCGCACCCAGCTCCAATGTTTCCTCAACCAGCGCCGTGTGATCTCTGATCACGACGCCTAATTGACCGCGCTCAACCACACCGTCACGCAGTAAATGCCCCATGACTGCTTCGACCATATCCACAGGCACTGCAAACCCTACTCCTGAGTTTGTGCCAGAGCCTGAAATAATGGCAGTGTTGATTCCAACCAGTCTTCCCTGCAGATCAACCAGAGCACCACCTGAGTTACCAACGTTGATAGCGGCATCTGTCTGTATAAAATCTTCATAGTTTTCATCATTCAGTCCAGCACGGCCCAGCGCGCTGATGATGCCGGATGTGACGGTCTGACCTATGCCAAAGGGGTTTCCGATAGCAACCACATAGTCACCGACCCGCAAATTCTCAACATCGGCAAACGGCAGCGCGGTCAAACGTTCAGCCTCGATACGAAGCAATGCAATATCGGTTCGCTGATCGCTGCCTATTAGCGTGGCGTCAAGCACCCTGCCGTCCTGCAGGCTCACACTGATGGTGTCGGCGCCGTCTACAACGTGGTGATTGGTGATGATAAGTCCTTCATCACTATCAACAACGACACCTGAACCTGCACCTCTTGACTGCCTGAGCGGCGGTTGTGGTATTGGCGCCCCACCAAAAAATCTGAGTTGATCCGGCATGCGCTGAGAGCGGACCACCGAAATGTTAACAACTGCTGTGGTTGTTGTTTCCAACATAGGCGCCAACGAGGGCATGCCATCGCTTGTGCCGGTATTGATCTGGGCATTGAGTGCCACAGGGATGGACAGCGCGGCAATGAGCATGCTGGCGCCAAGGGCTATCCGGCGAACGTGTCTTTTGTCGATCAACGCTTGAGTGAAATCAAAACTTGCCATCATGACAATCCTCCATCAGGTATGTGTGTCTAACTGACAGAATCGCGGGCTTCGAATGTACAGACAACCTGCGTTTCCGATGACTTGAAACTAGACTGTGATGCCCCCAAAAACTTGATCAAATCCGGAAAAAAACATCCAGATTTTGTGAAGATGGCACTAATGCCGGTTTTTGCAGTCAAAGAAGTCAGCGAGTTGTGGCAAACTCAGGCTGCAAACGTTATCCACATGGGATTACTGAACCACAGGTGATCGGAATGCCTTCTCAAATGAACCGTATTAAATCAGTCACCACGTTTTCATTACCGGAAGGGTTAGCTGCTGCAACGGGCAAACCTGCCAGTGATCAACACGCTGAACAACAGACGTGTTTCGGGCAACCGTGGCTGTTAATACCAAATTCTCCTGCTCCCGATACTGAGTCGGATACAACCGCTCTTGAGATGTGTGGATGGCAGGTACACCCTCAACTCAATATGATTCAGACAAGCGCAGCAGGAAAGCAGACTATCCGCCGTCAACTAGAACCACGGGTCATGCACCTGCTCTGCTTGTTGGCGGCTGCCGACGGGAATGTGGTCACTCGCGATGAATTGATGATGGCGCTTTGGCCTAAAGTCATCGTCAACGAGAACTCACTCACGCGCGCCGTGTCCGAATTGCGCAAAGCACTGTCCATACCCACGCAGGCCGACACCGACACGGTACGCAGCACCGCCATTGAAACAGTCTCAAAAAGGGGCTACAGACTTAACGCTAGTTTGCGCTTTGGTAAAATTGCGCCAGACAAATCTCGACATACCCGCAACACCTCAGAGCCTGCAGCAAATGTGGGTGCAGGGCACGTTGGATCGGTTTGGCTGGCGACTCATTCACGTATCACGGTGGCAATATGTACCGCATTCGCGACTGTAGTTTTGTCGCTGGTCTTGTCATCAGTCTTTTTTGTGTCAACAGATCCAGCCAGATTGCTGGCATCGATACCCGCAGTTGATTCGCAAGGCGGCCCTGATTCTCTGTCAGACCGAGTCGTCAGCGATGGACCTGCCCTGCCAACGGGGGTGCAATGGCTGAACTCGCTCCATATTCCAGCCGGCAATGCCGACCTTGAGTCAGCGCCGTGGTTAAACCCCGATGCCGGCAACAATGCAGGACTGTCAATTCTGTCTCCGGGCGGCGATCTGCTGGCTTTTGTGGAGAATCTTTCCGGCCAGTCAACACTCAAGCTGCGCAGCCTGAATAGTCCTGACGAGATATGGACTGCCTTTACGTCCACAGCACTGATCACTCATGTGCAGTGGTCACCACTGGAGGATGGGATTTTGTTTACGGTAGTAGATCAGCAGCAACCTGCTCCGGCAGCGCTGACCGATTCCGCGAAAGTCAGCCCGTATCTGCTTGCAAGACTGATGCTGCTTGATTTGCATTCCTTGCAAGTACGTGAATTATATCGACTGGAAAATACGGACACTGTTGAGCCGGCCAGCAGCGCAGGTAGCCTGACCTGATCCGGGCCGGTCAAGGCACTCGCTGTTTCAGGCAGGGACCTGTTCAGTAAACAGCCCTGCTGCTGTCTGCACTTGAGCTTTCCGATTTGTGAATTGCGTCGACAACACGCAATGCGCTGACAACACCATCTTCATGAAAGCCTTTGCCCCACCAGGCTCCACAGAACCAACTGCGACGCACACCATTAATCTGCTCCCATCGCGTCTGCGCCTGCGCGCCTGCGCGGGTGAAAATCGGGTGAGCGTAATCATAACGACCGTGAATTTTTGTGGGATCAATATGATCGGTATGGTTAAGACTGACAAAAAAATGATGCGGTCCCACTATCCCCATCAGCCTGTTCATATCGTAAGTCAGGCGAGGCAAGCCCGATCGGTCACTGCCCAGATGGTAATTCCAGCTGGCCCACGCTCGGCGACTGCGGGGCATGACCGTTGCATCAGTGTGTAACACTACATCATTGGGCTGATAGCGGATGCTCGACAATATCTCGGTTTCAAGGCTGTCAGCGTCCGACAACAGCGCAACCGCCTGATCGCTGTGGCAAGCCAGGATCACCTGATCAAACATTTCCACACCGGTAGCGCTGCTGACCTCGACCCCGTGCTCATGACGGGTGATCGACAGCACGGGTGAATTGAGCCTGATTTTGTCAGCAAATGCCGCCGTCATCGGCCCAAGATAGGCCTGAGAACCACTACACAAGGTCCGCCACCGTGGACGATTGTTGACATTGATCAGGCCATGTTTATACAAAAACGGCAGCAGAAAGCGCACAGGGAATTCGTACATCTGCAAAAATGGCGTGGACCAGATTGCAGAACACATCGGTACCAGGTAGAAGTCGGTAAACATCTGACTCAATCCGTGATGCTCAACATACTGCCTGAGAGTCATGTCTGGAATTTTCTCGTGCTCAACATCGCTGATTGCCAGTTTGTTAAACGACAGGATGTTGGTCAGCATTCTCAAAAATGAAGGCGACAACAGGTTGCGCCGCTGTGCAAACAGGCTGTTGATCATCTCAAACTGACCAGAAACCCCAGCGTATTCCAGCCCGGTCTGCGAACAACTGACACCAAAACTCATATCCGATTCACGCCACTGCACACCCAATTCATTCATCAGCCTGATGAAATTAGGGTAAGTCCAGTCGTTGTAGACAATAAATCCGGTATCAACAGCGTAGCGCTGTCCATCAAGATGCACATCAATCGTCGCGGTATGGCCCCCAATGCGCTCTGCCGCCTCAAAAACGCTGATGTCATGCTGGGCATTTAACTTGTAAGCTGCAGTAAGACCCGCTATCCCAGTCCCGATAATGGCAATTCTCAAAGGGTTGGCATCCTGTTTCTTCAAACCAACATGTTGATGTTACGTGACACTGTCATTGACAGACCAATACCTGACAGTCACAAACATAAATAAAGAACCCGGTGATCTTTATAAATCACCGGGTTTGCGTTGCCTGATCAAAAACTTATCAGTGCCGACTGAACATCACGAGTACTGGGCAAGCTCTTTGCGCGCGATGACACGACGGTGCACCTCATCCGGACCATCTGCCAGCCGCAGCGTGCGTTGTGATGTCCACAACGCCGCGAGTGGGAAGTCCTGTGATACACCGGCAGCGCCATGCATTTGAATGGCACGATCGATGACCCGCAGAGCCATATTGGGCACAGCCACTTTGATTTGTGAAATCGCGTCACGGGCAGCTTTATTGCCGATGGTGTCCATCAGGTAGGCCGCTTTGAACACCAGCAGTCTGCACATTTCAATTTCAATTCGGCTGTCGGCGATCACATCATAGTTACCGCCGAGTTCAGCCAGCGGTCGGCCAAACGCCTCTCTGCTCAGGGCGCGTTTGCACATCAGATCCAGCGCGCGCTCTGCTGCGCCGATGGAACGCATACAGTGGTGAATACGGCCTGGTCCAAGCCTGCCTTGAGAGATCTCAAAGCCGCGGCCACGACCAAGAATGATGTTTTCTTTGGGCACGCGTACATTACTGAAACGAATGTGCATATGCCCGTGAGGCGCATCATCTTTGCCAAAGACTTCCATTGGACGCAGCACTGCGACACCGGGGGTATCCATTGGCACCAGAATCTGCGACTGGCGATTGTGTTTAGGTGCATCCGGGTCGGTCACCACCATCACAATCATAATCTTGCAGCGCGCATCACCGGCGCCGGAGATATAGAATTTTTCACCATTGATAACCCACTCGTCGCCATCCAATACGGCACGGGTAGAAATATTAGTGGCATCAGAAGAGGCAACATCAGGCTCAGTCATTGCAAACGCGGAGCGGATTTTGCCTTCCAGCAAGGGCTTTAACCATTGGTCTTTCTGCTCCTGAGAGCCGTATCGCTCCAGAACTTCCATGTTGCCGGTGTCAGGTGCGCTGCAGTTAAAGGCCTCTGAAGCAAGGCGACTGCGACCCATGATTTCAGCAAGATGTGCGTATTCAAGATTACTGATACCGGCACCACCCTGGCTTTTGGGCAGAAAAAAGTTCCACAGTCCCAGCGCGCGCGCCTTGGCCTTGAGGCTCTCCATAATCTCTTCCTGACGCGGTGTATGTGACCATCGGTCGCCGACACTGACTTCTTCGTGGTATTCGTGCTCAACTGCAGCAACATCAACTTCCACAAACGTGCGAATTTTTTCACGCACTTCCTGCATTTCTTCGGAGAGCCCCAGATTCATTTTGTAATTCCTCACTATTCAATGTTCAATCGTCGTAACAGATGATGTTTTGAGCGCTGCCGGTATCAACTGTTCGCATGGTTAACCAGCAGCAGCGATATCCCGTGCTGATCTAACCGGTAATTGTCCCGCCGCCATCAACAACCAATGTTTGTCCGGTTGTGAAACTGCCGGCATCCGACGCGAGATAGATTGCTGCACCGGCAATCTCATCTGGCTCACCGATACGGCGCAACGGATACTTGGATACGGTTTGTTGATAAGTTTCAGGATTCTCCCACAGAGCTCGCGCAAAATCTGTGCGTACAAGTCCGGGGGCGATACAGTTCACGCGGATATTGTGTGGCCCCCACTCAACAGCAAGATTGCGCGCCATCTGCATGTCAGCCGCCTTAGAGATACCGTAGGCGCCAAGAACATTGCTGCCCTTGATACCTGCAATCGAGGAAACGATGATGACCGCGCCGCCACCGAGTTTTGCCATACCCGGCAATACCATCTGACAAAGTCGATGTGCACTGCCGATGTTGGAATTCATGATCTTGTCAAAAGCGTCATCAGGAATGTCCTGTGAGGGGCCGTAAAAGGGATTAAGCGCTGCATTGATGACCAGAATATCAATCTTGCCGTACTGTTCCACGGTTTTGTCTACAAGCGCCTGTAGTTGCGCTTTGTAATTGATATTGCAGGCAAAAGGGAACGCATCACCGCCTTTGGCATTGATATCAGCGGCCGCTTCGTCACAGGCGGGCTGGTTGCGGCTGGAAATCACCACCTTGGCTCCGGCCTCAGCCATTCTATGGGCAATCGCAAGACCAATACCCTTGGTAGAACCCGTTATCAGAGCGACTTTACCGGTCAGGTCGAACAATCCCATGTTTTATCCCCTTATAATTTTCAGTTTGGGTGACGTGATAATCGACAACCCGCGCCTATTATAATTTTAGTGAATTTTACTCGCCTCAATCATAACAGCGAGGCCTGTAGCTGAAAAGACATTTACCCGGGAGCGTGCATCCAGTCCCGGCGCCCCTTGCTGATATGTGTCCCGCCATCTACGGGCAGCACAATTCCATTGGTGTAGGCGCCAGCGCGGGAGACCAGATAAAGCAAGGCGCCGGCGATTTCCTCTGGCTCCCCACAGCGACCGAGCGGACTATCACCAGCAATATCGTCGCCATATACCTTGAGCACGTGATCAGCCATTTTTGAATGAAAAAAACCTGGCGCAATCGCGTTCACGGTAATGCCACGTGGCCCAAGATCAACGGCCAGCGTTCGGGTCAGATGATGCAGAGCTGCCTTGCTGGCCGAATAGGCAAACGTGGGCACTCTCTGCACAATAGGCACATGAAGTCCATCCATGGAACCTATATTCACGACCCGCGCAGGATTCAGATCAGCCGCAGCCACTTCCAGTAAGGGCAACAGATCCCTGGTCAATGAAAACACCGAATTAACATTGGTACTCATGACTTTGGCAAAGGCATCGTCAGGGTATTGCTCAATGCTGGCTCCCCAGTTAGCACCCGCGTTGTTCACCAGAATCGAAAGTCCCTGAGCCCCAAACACCGAGCTCGCGTAATCGCGTAACGCCAACCGATGTTCAGCAACAGTGACATCTGCCGCCATCGAGAAACATTCGCCAAACGCTGACAGATAGGCCTGCGCTTCATCACACTTTGATTGTTTTCTTGATGCGATCAGCACCTTTGCACCGCCACGCAGCAAAGCCTCGGCCATAATCAGTCCAAGCCCTCCACTGCCTCCGGTGACCAGCGCCGTTTTACCCGCTACAGAGAACAGTTGTGGCACCTCAAATCCTGAATTGATTCTGCTCATCACTATCAATCCGCTATTTTTACTAACTGCTTGCCAAAGTTGCGCCCGCGCAGCAAACCCCGGAACAGCTCCGGTGCGTTCTCAAGACCTTCACCAATGGACTCGCGATATTTAATCTGACCGGAACTCACCCAGGCGCCCAACTGTTCGGTGGTCTGCTGCCAACTGTCCTGCCATTCAGTGACAACAAAAAACCGATGTTCAGGTACATCTGCCAGCGCTTTGAGAATATGGAACGGCATTTGTGCCTGAGTGATGTCCTGGTCATTGTAGTTGGATATATAGCCACAGATGGGAACCCTGGCGCCTTTGTTCAACAAGGGGGCTACCGCACGGGTCACATCTCCACCCACATTTTCGAAATAGATATCGATACCATCAGGGCAGGCAGCTTTGAGCTTCTCAGACAGATTGCCGGTTTTATAGTCCAGACATTCGTCGAATCCCAGCTCTTCCCTGACATAACGACACTTGTCTTCGCCGCCTGCGATACCAACCACCCGCAGACCTTTGATACGCGCTATCTGTCCGACAACTGAACCCACCGCACCCGATGCCGCAGCCACCACCAAGGTCTCGCCCGCACTGGGTTTGCCAACTTCCATCAATCCATAGAATGCAGTCCGGCCAGGCATACCGACCACACCAAGGTGCGCAGACAACGTGCCATTTTTCAGATCTACCTTCATCAATCGCGGCTCGTCATCATCCGCTACAATCATCGTCTGCCAACCCATGTGCGCAGTCACATAATCGCCCACCTGGAACCGATCAGACCGGGAAGCAATAACCTGTCCTGAGGACTCCCCGGTCATCACATCACCAATCTGCAGTGGTTTGGCATAGGATTTCACATCATTCATGCGACCGCGCATGTACGGATCCAGCGACAGCCACATGACCTTGATAAGAATCTGGCCGGATTCCAGCGCCGGTACCTCTTCCTCTACCAACTTGAAGCAGTCGTCACCTGGCTCACCTGAAGGTCGTTTGGCCAGACACATTTTCTGATTTTTCATGCTCATTCCTCTGCTATTTTTCAGCTGCGATTGCTGATCAAAACTGATGATGTGACGTTAAATGTGCCCGCATACTAGCGCAGGCCTCCGGGGCTCACAACCGCCAGCTGCGTTACGGCAAGCGCGCTTAAAGCAGACTCCAGCCTGCTGACGCCCTCACGCCACTCTTCCTGAGTCAGCAACAGCGAGGGGAGCAGACGAACAACGGCATTTTTTGTGGGTGTTACCAGCAACCCACGCTGCAAGCAGAAATCGGTCAATTGCCAGACATGTTGGTCGTGATTGAGCTCAATGGCCATCATCAAACCCAGCCCCCTTACATCCTTGATAACATCCGGAAACCCATCTCTGAGCCGCTGCAGATCCTGCATCGCTACAACACCCAGTTCTGCTACTTTGTCTGCAATTTGGTTTTCATTAAGGTAGCGGATGACCTGCGCCGCTACTGCACACGACAGAGGATTCCCGCAGTACGTGCCGCCGTGGTCACCCAATTCAACTGCGTCAGCCAACGACGCTGTCATGGCCATCGCGGCAAACGGCAACCCGCCGGCGATACCCTTGCCCATTGTCATAATGTCAGGCGCCACCTCATAAGCGTCGGCGGCAAAAAATCGACCGGTCCGACAAAAGCCGGTCTGCACCTCATCAATAATCAAAACACATTGATAACGATCACAAAGCGCTCGCACGTGTTTCACATAAGCCTTGTCCAGCGGCCTCACACCTCCCTCACCTTGCACTAGCTCTATGATGACTGCGGCGACTGTGCCGTCGATAACATCGTCAATGTCATTGACGCTGTTGTACTGACAAAAAGCTTGGCCGGGGACGCGTGGGAGATAACGCTCTGCATTTTGAGACCCTCCAGATACCGACAAGGTCGCAAGGGTTCTGCCGTGAAAAGCGCCTGTCATCGAGATTACTGTTGAGCGGCCGGTAATCTTTCTGGCGAGTTTCAGCGCTGCGTCATTAGCCTCGGCTCCGCTATTGGCGAAAAACATGCGCTCCAATCCTGTGGGCAACACCTTCTTTAACGCCTGCAACAAGGCTGCACACGCAGGTGAATATGTAAATCCTGAATTGGGATTCTGAATGATGCGTGCAGATTGATCCCTTATCGCATCGACTATCACTGGATGCGAGTGCCCGAGACAGGTCACACCCCACCCCGCAGTAAAATCAAGGTACGCTTGCCCGCTGACATCCCATACATGGACACCCTCCCCCCTGTCGATCACCAGCGCCTGCTTTCTGCGCACCTGTAGACCCAGGCTGTCTTCAACATCTTTAACTGACACTTTAACCTCGCCTTGCTGTCCCTTTTGCCACAGCTTCGATAGATGACTAAAATTTCAGGGCAAAAAAAAACCTCTGAGGCCCAGGGGCCTCAGAGGTTTTTGAATTTTTACACTGATGACTGGTTTACTTACCTATCAACAGATCAATTCAGTCTCCCGGCCCCGGACAGACATGCGCGCACGCGCCGCACGCGCGCGGCGTGCAACGGCTGCAAGGGCAGCTGTGCGAGACTGAATTGAGACCAAGTTGATAAACATTACAAAAGAAACCGGAAAATCTATTGAAGGCCGCAATGTAGTCAACGCTCGTAAATCCGTCAAGCGCACAATTTGAACTAAACAACAAAGGCTTTGTCTTTTACTTTAGCAGTGCTATCCACACACTCGGTTTTGTATATACTGACATCGCAATGTGCATGTCGGAAACGGCAGCCGGCTCAATAACGAGGGATCTAATCCTGAGGGGAACTCTATGGCATCTGACTCCGGCGATACTGGAGGGCGGTTTGGTTTGCGCGTCCTGACACTGTGCAGCGTGATGAGCCTTTGCATGGCACTTTCATCAATATCCTTCGCCGATAACCAACCCGCAGAGGAAGCGGATCCCCAGAAACAACTCAGCGAACTTGAGCGCTTGCGCGATGTCCTCAACAGCAGTCTTGAAACTTCTCGCGCCTACGACACAGAACTCCTGCAACCGATGAGTAATCTGACAGAGGCTTTAATCTCCGCTGAGGGTTATGCGGAAGCCAACGCACTAATAGAGCAACAAATCCAGGTTTTGCGCATCAATGACGGGCTATACACCCCTTCCCAGATAGAACTGGTCAAACAACAACTGGATGTTCTGGCGTTAGAAAAAGACTGGGATCAGGTATTTGACAGAATGTCTTACTTGACACTGATACTTGAGCGCAGTGACAACATGCCCGTGACTGACAGACTTGCTCATCTTAAAGAGTTGAGAAACTGGTCTCGTCTGTTGTTAGCCCGTGGACCAAGGGTCCAAGAGCCAAGTTATCTGCTGCAACTTCAGGCGCTTGAGGATATGGCGCTTGAACTGGGCAAAGAGAGCATGGCACCAGGACCCGAGCTTCAGCAGTTGATTTATGAACGATCTCTGGCCGAGCTGTACATCGCATTGGGGATTGTCGCAACCACCGACACAAGCCGGGAGCTAATGAGCCGCAGCGAGGGCATTCATACGCCTGATTATAGACGCAGCCAGGTGCTGACAACGGTCAGTGACATTGAGACCGCATTCGGCTCACGCACCAGCACAGTCATTGAGCGAGCTCACCGCACAGCGATGAGCCGTCATCAACAGATGATACAGTCACTCGCTGACAGTTCGGGCACTGATACCGATGCGGCGCTTGAAGCACTTGCCGAATCTGATCCTGAACAGGCAGCCATGATTCAATTGTATATTGGGGATTCAGTTTTATTGCGCCAGCAGTATGAACTGCGTATGGGCGCCCATACCGGCCCACAACGAGGCAGCAGCGCCGCAGGTTCCGCAGCAGGTTACTATCGCACTGCCTGGACACTGTTGTTAGAGGCGGGGCATACCGAGCAAGCGCTGAATGACTACTTTTCATGCCCTGCACTTCTCCCTGCCGGCAATTTCGACGTACGCCTGACAGGAATACCCAAAAAATGTACTACAGACGAGCAAAGCGGAGAGCTGCTGCTTCCGGATGTTGCGGTGGTTCGCGATGGTGTGCCTGGTTTAAGGTATGAGAATCTGCCAGAGACTGGCCGGATGGCAACAGCTGACGGCACAATGGCAACCCTGACGTTTAACATCGGCATGAATGGCCAGGCCGACAGAATAGACATCACGGCATCCCTGCCAGATGACGTCAGCTCCAGAATTCAGGGCAAAACTGCACTTGAGACTCTGCAGTTCAGACCCGCCTTGCGCGATGGCCGCCCGGTCAGATCCGACTCGGTAAAGCTTACACTTTTCAGCCTTGAATCTGGTTGAACATGCAGGGTTCAGGCACGTTGCAGTGGCGCAACCCCGCTGTCTACCAGCTGATCTATCTGCTCTTGTGCCACGCCAGCCTGTGACAGAATTTCTTTTGTATGCTCAGCAAATTTGGGCGGCAGACTTCTGATTGAGCCGGGAGTCCTTGAGAATTTTATTGGAATCCCTGTCATCTTGTACCAGTCTTTGTTGACGATCATCTCTCTATGCACAGTATGCGGGTGCGCTACTACCTGAGCCGTGTTGTAAATTGGTCCTGAGGGCAGCCCTGCCGCCAACAAACGCTCGGCAAACGCTGCTCCATCAATGCGCATCAGGCGGGACTCGATCTCAGCCTTTAGCGGTTCGCGATTTTGTACCCGGTTAGCATTCGTTAAAAAGCGCTCATCCTCAATGAGCTCTGGCGCCAGCAATTCATGGCACAGTTTTGCGAACGCGCGGTTATTTCCTGCACCGATAAAAATATCCACGGTGCGTGTGCGGAATGTTTCGTACGGGCTGATATTCGGGTGTGCATTACCCGTGGCTACCGGGATATTTCCGGTCATGTTGTAGTTAATAATATGTGGATGCATCAGAGACACCGCACAATCATAAAGTGTCATATCAATGTACTGACCAAGACCTGATCGCTGCCGCTCATACAAAGCCATCAGCAGGGCAACCGCTGAGTAAAGCCCGGTACCCATATCCACCATGGCGACACCCAGCCGGGTAGGCTCGCCACCGCGCTCACCATTCACGCTGAACCAACCCGCCATCGCTTGCACAATGGCGTCGTAGCCTGGGTATCCACCCAAGGGACCATCACAGCCAAAACCGCTGATTCGACAATGTATCAGGCGCGGAAATCGTTGCCTCAGCACCTGGTGATAACCGATATCCCACTTCTCAAGGGTTCCCGGCTTATAGTTCTCGATCAACAGATCAGCGTCTTCAAGCAGGCGCATCAAGACTTCCCGGCCTTCACTGCGCGTCAGATCAAGCGCCATGCCGCGTTTATTCCTGTTAACACCAATAAAGTACGCAGCATCGCCTTCGTGGAAAGGAGGCCCCCAATCCCTGACTTCATCGCCCTGCGGAGGTTCTATCTTGATCACATCCGCGCCATGGTCTGCAAGCACCTGTGTACAGTAGGGTCCGCCCAGCACCCGCGTCAGATCAACTATTTTTAAACCAGACAAAGCACTGTGTTCAGTTTTGTTGGACATGCCCATTTCCATTTGTAAGTGTGGTCTGCATGCGGCCGATTAAATCCGGAAGAAAAAACTCTGCCACCAGTAACGATCGTTTATCCAGAAAAAACAGTGAGCGACGCCCCCAATAGTCGTCACACTGGCAAATTTGAGTGTCGCCTCGCGATAGGCCTCGCTGTTTAAACAAGAACCCACCCAAAGGTTTATTGCCTAAATGAATCAACTGACGGTTTGCGCCTCTGAGTGTGGTGACCGGTATAAGAGAGTGCGCAGCCACCCAGTTCTCACCATGCCCGCCAAGAAGAACCTTGCGTGACCACATAAGCAGTTTCCCTGACCCAGCTTGGGTTAAACCTGAGGTTGGCAAAACACTGTGATATGCCCAGCCCTCTGACAACACCCGAACAAAAAACGTCCCATCACTGATTGATTGAAGTTTCCTGGTCAGCGAACCCGGCGCCATCAGCCAATGTGTGTAGAGGGCATTTGGCCGGGGAAACTGCTGCTTTATGCTTCGCCAGTTTACGGGCGCATCCGCATCACAATTCACAAATTCTTTCTCTCTCAGCACTCGAGTATCTACCTGCTTTCCCAATCATTAACCAGAGATTACAGCGGCAATATAAAAAAACTCCCTGGCAGCACTAGGCTGGCAGGGAGTTCGTTAGCACGTCACTTGCGCGAATCAGTTGCGAAGTTGCGGTCTTTGAATAGTCGCTGTCATTGCCCCGACAACGCGTCGATTTTGGGCCCGGCCTTCGGCACTTGCGTTGGAAGTGACAGGACGCGATTCACCAAAACCTACCGAGGTCACGCGCGCAGCACTCACGCCAAACCGCTCGATCAGCACCTGGCGAACAGCCGCTGCACGACCTTCGGACAATCCCTGGTTGTATTCATCAGATCCGGCGCTGTCTGTGTGGCCTTCAACAACTGCCACAACATCATCGTTTGCAGCCAGGAAATCGGCGACGCGACGGATATCTTCAAAAAACTCGGGCTTAACTACCGACTGGTCAAAGTCAAACTGCACAGTTAAATCAATACGTGCAACTTCATCCAGCATTATTGGACATCCGCGCTCGTCAACGGCGTAGTTACGTGGTGTATCCGGGCAGGCATCACGACTGTCTGGTACACCATCACCATCCGCATCAGCGACGACGGCAGCAGCGGCTGCTGGTGCCGGCACGGCCGAAGCCTCAACGCGTTCTGCAGGCGCAGAGGCGCCCAAATGGAACACAAAGCCTGCTTCGATTCCCAGATCAAAGGTTCGGTCGGCAATGCCATAGAATGTGCGGGCAGCAGTGCGCCACTCAGCGATATCATTCAGACGGTAGCTGAAGCCAGCGCCAAGATTCAAAGTAGTATCTTTGCCGGACTGCAGATCAACATCACCCAGGCCGCCCACAAAGTAGGGGGACAGTGTGCCAATGCTGTTGTCAAACTTGTAAAGCAGGTCCAGACGGATAGCGTGCAAGCGATCGCGACCCGCCAGAGTATTCATGCTGATTCTGCTGTAAGTCAGTTCTGTCGACAAATTGTCGGACAAGCCGTAACCAAAACCAAGGTTGTAACCGGTTTCATCACGGGATTGACGATCACTGTCAAAATCCATCCATTGAACACCAGGGGCTATATAAAAACGACCTTCGTCTGCGCTCGAAACAGTCGCTGCCAAGCCGGTTGTGCCGATTGCCAGTGCCAAAGACAGGGCCTTGAAAGCTTTACGATCCATGGTATCTCCTCTCGCCGGGCCTCATCGGCCAAGAGCGTTATTCAGTTTATTGCGTTGTGTGGGTTTCGCGGGCGCGATTATAACCTAATATGACAAAAGGCAAGTGCGTTTAGCACAGTTGCTTTGTGATTGCAGGCACAGCCCCTGTCAAAACATTCATTTGGACCAATTTGTACCTGATTTACGACCACTATTTGTCATCAAAATGTAACATTGAATTGATTAAGTACATGACAGCTTGAATTTCATCAGCTTACACGTAATCATCAGCTTACACGTAAACAGGATAGACGGGATGACGCCGGAACCAAACATTTTGATCGTTGATGATGAAGCAGCCATACGAGACATGATAGGTATTGCACTGGATACCGCAGGATTCAGAAGCACCACCGCGTCAACCGCGCTGGATGCCCACGTCAACATTGTTGATCAGCGTCCTGATCTGGTTCTGCTCGACTGGATGCTACCCGGTGGTAGTGGTATCGAATTGGCGCGGCGCCTTAAGCGCGACGAGTTAACAGCGAGTATCCCGATTATCATGCTGACCGCCAAAACCAGCGAGGACAATAAAGTCCAGGGGCTTGATGTGGGTGTAGATGATTATGTTACCAAACCATTTTCCCCCAGGGAGCTGGTTGCGCGGATCAAAGCGGTTTTGCGAAGAAGCACAGGGAACCTCAAAGACAAGCCCATCCGGGTGTTTGACCTCGAGATGGATCCGGCCAGTCATCGGGTGATGGTAGAAGATCGGGCCGTAGAAATGGGCCCCACGGAATACCGTCTGTTGAACTTCTTTATGACTCACCCGGAAAAGGTGTACTCGCGTGATCATATCCAGGATCAGGTTTGGGGAGCCAATGTGTACCTGGAAGAGCGCACAGTCGATGTGCATATCGGCAGGCTCCGCAAGGCACTGAGCGCGGCATCAAAGACGGGCATCAACTATTCAGCGTTGATACAGACTGTTCGGGGTGCGGGGTATCGATTCTCAACCCGCCACAACTAACTCGCTGGAAACAACAGTTGTCTGCCACAACAGCCACTGTTGAGCGCACCTGCTTTACGTTATAGTCTGCAACTCATTCGTTCTACCTGCAAAAGTTTAAAGGCTGGCGGCTTGTTCTCAAATTGGCATGATGCAATCAAGCGAATTCTGATTTCGTTTTTGGTATTGCTACTGGCAGGATGGCTTGTCGGTGAACCTGCGCTGGTTGTACTGGCAGGGACTTTGTCCTACCTGATTTACCACCTGATACAATTACGCAAGCTTTACAACTGGTTGCGCGATGCCGATTTTTCAGAACCCTCCCCGCCACCCGAAAGTAAAGGCATTTGGGGCTATATTCTCGATGGCATTTATCTGTTGCAAAGTCGCGAGCGACAGACACTTCTCCAATTAAAAAGTATTATCGACAAGGCTCAGGAATCAACAGCAGCACTGGAACTTGCGGTGGTCATGATCAATAACCGCGGCGGTCTGGAGTGGTGGAATCCGGCAGCCGAGCAGTTGATAGGCCTGAAAACCCCCAAGGACAAGCTACAACTGGTGATCAACCTGATCAGGGAACCCGCATTTATTGATTATTTTAACAAGGCAAAGTTCAATAGACCCCTCAAACTGAATTCGCCTGTAAACCCCGCCAATATGCTGGAATTTCAGATAACCACGTTTGGTGAGGGTGAACGTTTGATGCTGGTCAAGGATATCTCTCAGCTTCACAGGCTGGAGATGATGCGCAAGGATTTTGTTGGCAACGTGTCACACGAACTGCGCACACCGATAACTGTGATAACGGGCTACCTCGAAACAATGCTGGATGACAAAAAAAATCTGCCGGCACGATGGATCAAACCGATTGAACAGATGGCGCAGCAGTCACATCGCATGGAGAATATCATCCGCGATCTGTTGACCCTCTCGCAATTGGAGACACGCGCCAGTTCCAAACAGCAGAGTGCAATCCAGTTATGCTCTTTGCTCAGAGAGGTCAAACAAGATGCTGAACAGGTGTTTGTTGACAAGCAACAGGTCATTAAAATCGACTGCACTGATGATATTTATATCAATGGCAATCTCAGCGAACTGTATAGCGCCATCTCCAACCTGGCGCTGAACGCCTGCAAGTACACTCAGCCCCAAGGTTTGATTGACCTGACCGTTACCCGGAATTCGCGGGGGCTCTCAATTGTTGTCAGCGATAATGGCCCAGGGATCGCTCCGCATCATATTCCAAGACTGACGGAACGTTTTTACCGTGTGGATGAAAGCCGGTCTGCGGACACCGGAGGTACCGGGCTGGGACTGGCGATCGTGAAACATGTTCTCGCACGCCATAACGGAAAACTCGAAATCAGCAGCCAGCTAGGCAAAGGCAGTCAATTTACCTGCCAGTTGCCCACAGAACGGCTTGTTGAAGCAAAATCGCCTGATACAGAACAACTCAGAGTACCTGTTGAATCCTGATCAGCCAGTGTGCTCCGACCTATTCGTTTCCGGATTTGACCTGCATTTCCATACTGGATAATCCGGCATGGCGGACATCTCGCCCCATAACCATATAGACAACATGCTCAGCGATGTTCTTTGCATGATCTCCGGCGCGCTCCAATGAGCGAAGTGCCCAGACTATATTCATCACTCGCGTGATGCTGCGTGGATCTTCGATCATATACGTGATCATTTCTCGCATCGCACTGGCGTACTCCATGTCCACGTTCACGTCTTCCTTGGCCACCGACAGCGCGGCTTCTTCGTCATAACGGGCAAATGCATCCAGAGCCATATTGATCATATGCCGCACACGCTCACCGATATGCCGGATTTCGATGTACCCCTTGGATGAGTCTCCCTGACTGACCAGTTCTACGGCCAAACGAGCAATTTTTGCCGCCTCATCTCCGATGCGCTCCAGATCATTAACGGCTTTGATGATTCCCAATACCAAACGCAGGTCACTTGCTGCTGGCTGCCTTCGCGCCAGAATGCGATTGCAGGCATCATCGATAATTAGTTCCATCTTATTGACGCTGGCATCATTTGCTCGCACGGTACTTCCCAGCTCACTGTCTGCATTAATCAGTGCAGCAATAGCATCGGTCATTTGTTTCTCAACCAAGCCCCCCATTTCAAGCAGGCTGCTTTTTATCTCTTCCAGTTCAATATTAAATTGCTGGGAAATGTGATGGCTGTGAACACCTGCATCAGTTTTCATAATTGCGAATCCCTCAAAAATTAGCGCTAGGTTAGTAGCAGTATATGACAGAAAGATGACAATTTTGCCACAGTTGCATCGGGTACATGTCAACGCGTGCACTCTAGGCTAGAATACAGGCTCTCCTCACCCGTGGTAGTCACAATGAGCAACACTCAAGCGCATCCCACAGAAGACCTGCAACAGGAGTTACCAAACTCTTTAGAGTCCATCGGATGCCCGGCGATTGCTGCGGATGTTGACCTGAATGACAGTAACTACTATCTGAACCGTGAACTCAGTTACATGCAGTTTAATCTGCGCGTACTTGATCAGGCGCGCAACAAACAACACCCTTTGCTCGAAAGGCTGATGTTTCTACTGATCTTCAGTTCCAATCTTGATGAGTTCTATGAAATTCGTGTAGCAGGTTTAAAGAAGCAACTCGGATTCGGGCGACAACGACCTGGCGCGGATGGCAAATACCCTCAGGAAGTCATGAGTGAAGTTCATGCACTGGTACGCGAGACGCTGAACGAACAGTACCGGATTCTCAATCAGGAACTTTTGCCAGCACTGGCGGCAACAAATATAAAGTTCCTGTACAGACATGAGTGGGACGAAAAGCTTTCAACCTGGACTCTGGAATACTTTAGAAATGAGATTTTGCCGGTTATCAGCCCTCTGGGACTTGACCCGGCCCACCCGTTTCCAAGACTGGTTAACAAAAGCCTGAACTTTATTTTGTCCCTTGAAGGGAAAGACGCTTTCGGGCGTGATAGCGGCCTGGCAATTGTGCCAGCCCCTCGCGCGCTGCCAAGACTGATAAAAGTGCCTTCTCATATCACACCGGAAGGCGATAACTTTATCTTTTTATCTTCTGTTATACATGAGCACGTCGAAGAATTTTTCCCGGGCATGAAGGTAAAAGAGTGCCATCAATTCAGGGTCACACGTAATTCTGACTTGGAGATGAGTAACGTAGAAGTCGAGGACGTCGCCAGCGCCCTTCAAGGGGAATTGCATCTGCGGCGTTTTGGCGCAGCTGCCAAACTTGAGGTTAGCGCCGGGTGTCCCGCGTATCTGACAGATTTTTTGCTTGAACGCTTTAATCTGACAGAAGAAGAGTTATTCAGACTGGATGGCCCGGTAAATCTGCAAAGACTGATGGCGTTGTTCAGCATGATCAACCGCCCAGATCTTAGGTTTCCGCCATTTTCGCCCGGCACTCCTCCGGCCCTTGAAGAGGGGAGCTGCATTTTCACAGCTGTCAATCGCGAAGACCAGTTGCTTCTTCATCCATACCAATCGTTTATACCTGTCATCGACTGGGTGCGTCAGGCGGCCAGGGATCCCGGTGTGATCTCGATCAAACAAACACTTTACCGGACGAACGAGTCATCAGAACTTGTAGAGTCACTGTCTGAAGCCGCGCGAAATGGCAAAGAGGTCACTGTTGTTATTGAACTCAGGGCGCGATTTGACGAGGAAGAAAACATTCAGTTTGCCAGTATTCTTCAGGAAGCAGGCGCAGTCGTAGTTTATGGCGTCATGGGTTACAAAACGCACGCCAAAATGGTTCTGATTGTCCGACGTGAAAATGGTCGTCTGAAACGCTATGTGCACCTGGGCACTGGCAACTATCATCGCAAAAATTCTTTGCTGTACACAGATTACAGTCTCATGACCTGTGACGAGATCTTATGCTCTGACGTGCACAAGGTGTTCCAGCAGATCACTGGCATGGGAAAAAAGATAGCGCCTGATCTGATACTTAATGCCCCTTTTAAGCTGATGAAAGGATTGATTCACCTGATTCAGCAGGAGAAGCAATTTGCTCTGGAGGGCAAACCAGCCAGAATCATCGCCAAAGTAAACGCATTGACTGACCCGGTCATCATTCGCGAACTCTATTGCGCCTCTCAATCAGGCGTAAAGATTGATCTGATCGTCCGTGGTATCTGCTGTCTCAAACCAGGTGTCCCAGGTGTGTCAGAAAACATACGTGTTGTCTCGATCATAGGCCGTTTTCTGGAGCATTCGAGAGTGTTTTATTTTGCAAACAATTCGTTGCCGATGTACTGCTCAAGCGCTGATCTGATGGAGCGCAATCTACAGCGCAGAATAGAAATCGCATACCCGATTCTGAGAAAAAAATGGGTCAACAGAATTCTTGAAGAGCTTGAACTATATTTGGCTGATAAGCAGCAGAGTTGGGAATTAATGGCGGATGGCAGCTATAAAAAACTGGAGCCGTGTATTGGTGATCCTGCCGATGGGGTGCAGACGATATTGCTTAACTCGCTCTCAACACATGTAATGGTGAGTCGTTGAGCTCCTGTGCTCTGATGATGTAATGAAGCATGCCCTCACGGAGAGCCGCCGGACTGAAGTGCAGATTGGTTATATGATAGGCCTCCATCAAGCCCGTCAGTACCGCCCAACCTGGAAGAAGCAACTCCTTGCGACTGTTTTTGAGGCCAGGCAGTGCAAAATTCGGATTCAATCCAAGATTAACAATGTCATTTTCAAGTGCTTTCAGCATTTCAACGTTAACCAGTCCCGGTGACGCTGTACCGGAGAATTTCTGAGCACAGATTGTGCTCAACATTTTGGCAGTGCCGGACGACGCATAAACCTCAGACCATGTGCAGCGAGCCAGTTGCTGCCCCACTTCCAAAAAAACATGCTTTGCGGCGGCTGCTGCATCCGCCATGCGTTGACGCAACAACTGCTCGTCTGTCCACTCGTTGTTGAACCAATCATCCCTCCAGCTCACACAACCAATTGCAAGACTGTGCGACTGCAGTTGTTCAGCGCCTCTGCCAACTATCAACTCCGTGCTTCCACCACCTATATCAACCACCAGTCTTGTTTGGTTATCTGCAGGTAGTGCTGACATCACTCCCGCGTAGACTAAAGCCGCTTCTTCAAGTCCGGTGACCACATCTATATCAAAACCTGCCGCCTTGGCTGCCTGAATAAAATCCCCGGCATTCTCGGCCACACGTAATGCATTGGTGCCGACACCCCACCTATAGCTGATAGGGTATCGTTGTAATGCCAGTGCAAAAGCTTCCAGACACAAAAGACCACGCTGAAAGGCCGCAGGACTAATTCGCCGGCTGTGTGAAATGCCTTCGCCAAGCTGAACTTTTTCGCTGAATCGTTCAACTATCTCATGCCCACCGTTGTGCCAACGCGCAATCAGAAGGTGAAAACTGTTTGAACCAAGATCAATACATGCGTACATCTGAGGAGTTGGCACCGTGTTAATTTTTCGAATTAGAACACGGAACACCGGCCTCACTCCACCCCGACACTGGCATTTTTGTTTTTAATACCGGCTTTGGGTCACTATAATGCCCCCCAACAGCCGATATAAAGTTGAGCAACCGCACTTGAATACGTCCAGATATACATTCCTGCTTCTTGGCACGCTCGGCGCTGCTCTGATTGTATTCGCGATAAAACTAGCCCTCGCCTTTCGCCTGGAACTTTACAGCGATGAGATTTTCTATTGGCAGGCATCGCAATTTCCCGCTCTGGCCTACAGTGATTTGCCCTTTATGGCTGCTTTGCTGGCGGGTATCGGCACGGAGATTTTCGGAAACACACCGTTTGGCGTTCGAGTGTTTTTCCTTGTATTTGGAATGGCGGTACCGATATTGATCTATTGGGTCGCGCTTCCTATTCACGGCAAAAGATATGCCTTGATGTCTGCAGCGCTTAGCCTGTGTATGCCTACCTTGGCCATCATGGGTCTGCTGGCAGTGCCTGACGCCGCGTTGCTGGTGTTTGGCCTGCTCTTCATTGGTCTGATGGAACGAGCAACCCGTCTGGGAGATGTATCGTTCTGGGTTGCTGCGGGCGTGGCTGCAGCTCTGGGCCTCTGCACACACTATCGTTTTTCACTTTATATTGTCGCGGCTGTGTTGTTTTTTGTTATCGACAAACGGCAGTGGCATTACTGGAAAACGCCTCGCTTATGGGTGGCAGGTGGCATAGCAAGTATTGGACTTTACCCCGCTTTGAGCTTCAATTTACTGAATGGACTTTCCGGCCTGGATTATCATCTGGTAGAGCGACACCCCTGGCACTTCCAGCTGGAGGGGCTGCTTCATCCGTTTATACAGGCAACCGTTGTCACTCCTCTGCTCTACGCGTGTTTGTTATACACCTTGTGGAGGCTGTTAAAACAAGGCTATTACGGCGATAAGCAGGCACTCCTGTTCGCTCTGTTTGCGTCAACAAACCTTGGCGTCTATTTGTTATTAGCACCTTGGACTGACACAACAAGAACCACTGTTCATTGGCCAATCTCCGCATACCTGCCTCTGCTGGTGTTTGCGCCCGTAACTTTGGACATGCTGAAGCAGCGACTGACCGGACTATTTCCAACCTGGAATGCGACCGGCTTGGTCTTACTGGTGCCCATCACAGGATTTCTCGGTTCCATGTTGCTGTTTGCGGGCATTGGCTCTCAAGGATTTAATCACTCTCTTCAGAGGCTTGTAGGCCCCGGGGTTTTATCCAACAAGATGGCTGGATGGACGCCTCTTGCAGCGCATCTGCAAAGTCTCAAAGTTCAACATGAGCTGCCTGCCGATGTGCTGATTGTGACTGACAACTATTACACTGCGGCACAAATCAGTTTTGCCACAGGGAGCAACCGGGTTTTCACTACTGATTCTAATAAAGCCATCCGGGATGGTCGACTTACTCAGTACCAGATATGGAATCGCGACATAAATGGCTTGCTCGATAACTGGGGTGCTGATGCTGTTTTTATAACAGAAGACAGTACCTTGGATAGCGTTGAAAAAACCAGCGTCATGACAAAAGCTTGCGGGCTCTTTTCTGAGGTCAATCTTCTTGATCAACTGTTTCTCTTTTCGGGCGACAAAATTTTCAGCTTCTACATGGCCAAGGGTCTGCGACCAGCAGACCTGCCGCGATCAAACTTTCCTGAATGCCCTCTGCCATCTGACTCCTGGCTTGATACTCCAGCGGACGGCGCGGAGTTGGTCGGCCAAACTCAGATTTCTGGCTGGGCGATCAATAGCTCAGGTATAAGCCAAATTCGTGTGATGCTGGACGCCAGAGTTATTGCCGAAACAGAACGAACTCTGGCAAGAGATGATGTTGTCACGCTTAAAAACACAATCACTGATCCCGGAGCTCCTCTACTGGGGTTTGCTGTTGAGATCGACACAACGCTCTTTGAAAATGGCCAGTATCAACTCTCACTGGAGTTAATTACAGGTGCCGGTGAGCGGCAGCTCAGCAGCACCCGGGATGTCAGAATAAACAACCCCTCAGGTTGGCCGGGTCAGTTGCGGCTTCCAAGTTTGAACTGATTAACCAGTCCGTCCAGAGAATTCAAAAGCTGATTGATCTCCGAGTGATATAGTTTGCACTGAAGATAATCCACTGTATTCAGCCTGCCGTTTGTAGCAAACTTGACACTGCTTTTTGCGATGCCTTCGGTCACTTCAGACTGCTGTTTGACGGCCGCTGCAATGTCACGGCTACGTTCAGCAATTAGTGAAACCGATGCCAGCACCAACTCAAGCAATTGATTGGCTGAGTTCGCGGAACCCACGCACTCCCGGGAAAGCGATACCCCTTGGTCCATAGCGCTGACAATCTGCATGGTATTCTCTTGAAGAGTCTGAATGATGGTGTTGATCTCAAGCGTCGATGATTGGTTTTTTTGCGCCAGACTGCGTACTTCTTCCGCAACAACGGCAAAGCCACGCCCTTGATCCCCGGCCCTTGCCGCTTCAATTGCTGCATTTAGTGCCAGCAAATTGGTTTGTTCTGCGATACTACGAATCACTTCCAGTACCGAATGTACTTTTTTGTTGTGATCGCGCATGTAATGCACCTTCTGCTGAATCAAGGACAATGACCCGGAAAGCTTTTCGACAGATTTTTTTGTCTGCGAGACTGCCTGATTGGCTTTCTGAGTGGCGCCGTTAACTTCTTTTGCTGCATCAACACTGGTTTGTGCGCCATCTGCAACGTCTGCCAATGATGATGAGAACTCGGTCGTTGATGATGCCAATAACTCAGTTTCTTCTAACAGTGATGCTGACCTGCCGGCCGTACGCTGAATCATTTCGGAAAACTGTGCAGATTTGCCGGTTACCTCAGCATTGGTTGTCAAAACACGCCTGATGATGTCTGCCAGTTTGCTAACAAAAACATTAAAACTGGCGCCGAGCCGTGACAGTTCGTCTGCGCCATCTTGTTCCAAACGGCGGCTCAAATCGCCCGAACCCCTGGCAATATCCTGCATATAGCCTTCAGCCTTGGTGAGGGGCTGGGTAATTGATCTGGAGAGATAAAGTGCCGATCCGCTCAGCGCGAACAGAATGATCATTACGATAAAAGCCGAATCACGTGCCCATGGAAAAAACTGCGCGTTGACATCATCTTCATGGAGGCCGTGGATGATTACCCAGTCCCATGGCTCAAAAAGTTCGGCATAAACAGTCTTGAGTTCAGACTGCGGATGAGCAAGCGGATCATCTGTGTAGGTTAAGAAACGGTAGCCAAACAGAGGTTCGGGGAAACAAAGGTATTCTGCAAAGCCTGTATAACTGTCACCCGTATACCTGTGAATTATTTCTGTCATGGTCGGCGTAGGCTCCCTGTAACCATTAGCCTCCATTCTTTGCTCCGGGGTGGTAGCGGCTGCCTGCATCGCGTTACGAACCTGACCTTCGCTATTCAAAGCGCTGTCAACGTCACGCAGAGGATGAGCCAGAATCTGCCCCAATCGGTGGTATAACAACAGATAATTACGCTCGCTGACCATGGTATGGTTGATCAGGAAACGACCTTGTTGTTTAGCCTCAGCGTCAGTCAGTTGGCCACTTTGTACCTGACTTTGCAGCCCCGTCAGTGCATTACTGATCATCTGTACCTGATTGACACTCGCTTCGCGAAGCTGATCCATAAATTGATCGCGCGCCTGAAGCAGCAATGTCATACCAAGACCGATGATCGCCAACAAACTGACAACTACTATCATTCCCACCCGCGTTCGTATCGTAAACTTGCTAAACATAGAGCTTCTCGTTTACCCAGATACGCGTCACATCAGTGTGATTTTTTTGTTACCCTCATTGGCTAGCGGCGAGCTCCAGCAATACATTAACCATGATTTTACAAATGGGTTCGATGACTGCGTGTAGTGAGATACAATTCACATACTTTTTCTGAAGTCAGAAATCTTTCATTCTCGCGAACAGGTGAATGCATGCCCTATTACGTTTGGGACAAACTTAAGTCTGAAGCTCAAGAACTCATCGACCGGGAACCCTTGCTCGCAAGCTACGTGTATGCCTGTGTGCTCAACCACAAAGATCTCAGTTCGGCATTGAGTTATCTGCTGGCGCACAAGTTAGCTAATTACGTAATGTCTGCAGTATCTATCAGAGAGTTGATTGATGCGGCCTTAAAAGAGGCTCCAGAAATTGTTGAGTATGCGGCATATGATATGAAGGCCGTTTATGACCGTGATGCCGCTACCAATTCATATCTGCCAGTGATTCTGTATTTGAAAGGCTATCAATCAATACAGGTGCACAGAGTCGCACATTTTCTATGGAATAAAGGGCGCAAGGATATGGCACTGTATCTGCAAAGCCGAAATTCAGAGGTATTCAGTGTTGATATTCACCCAGCATGTGTGATGGGCAAAGGAATAATGTTTGATCACGCTACAGGTATCGTGATCGGTGAAACAACCGTCATAGAAGATGACGTGTCAATCATGCAATCAGTCACACTCGGTGGCACAGGCAATGAACAAGGCGACCGCCACCCCAAAATTCGCTCCGGAGTGCTGATTGCCGCTGGTGCGAAGGTTCTAGGAAACATTGAGATCGGAAGAAGTGCAAAAATTGGTGCAGGCAGCGTCGTTCTTAAAGACGTACCGCCTCATACCACGGTGGTTGGGGTACCGGCACATCGTGTCGGAAAACCGTGTGATGAAAATCCGGCGCACACCATGGATCAATTGGTAGATCACGATTAACGGTCATGAATGTACGCAATTACCGAATACATGGATATTTGCTTTGAATGCATTAAACAAACCTCTTGCCCTGTTTTGGCAACCGACTGAGTTGCATTAGTAAAACCACCTCTTTGACACAATGGAAACGATGTTGCCAGTCAGCCGCAAGGATGACGGCAACAAGGCGCATGTTATCGTCATCCGCGGATTGCACTGTGGTCTTCAAGGCCAGCCTGTGGCCAGGTTCAGTCTTCGTATTACCTGTTCCGGGGCCTCTGCTCTCCCGTCAAGAGCGACGGGAGAGCGCCTAAGCAACCAAAAAATCAGATTTTTCCCGGTACAACAGTAAGTAGTTGGTGCTTTACTCTGCTGAGCCTGAAATATAAAACTACTCCGTCAAGACGGGATAACTGGCCAACATCTCACGGAAAGCTCCCGCGAATTCCGGGCGTGCAACGTCCTCGTGCATGTATTCGCCAGGCACAACGGTGTGAATCCGGTTTATCTGGCCCGACCAGACCATTTCGCCCGTACTTGATTCGCGTATATCCACAACAATCGTTGCGATGTATCGAAGCGTAACATCTTCTTCTAACTGGCGCTCAAAGGGGTCTATGGTTTCCTGTTCAGGGTTAAGGTTAACGCTCTGGTAACTCAACGTGATCCGTGCCTGGTTTCGGCTATCGTTGCGAACCAGACCTTTTTCCTGAAACACGCTATCGAACTCAGATACAACATAGTCATTGAGAAAACTTGGAATGTCTTGTGTCTCCAATCGGTACTCTGTGTACTCGCCGTAATTACCCGGGCAACACAGATTGACGGAATGACCGATTTGCGGCGAGGTCTGCGCACACGCGGTCAAACCCAACAAAATGGATAAAAAAACTACCTTCACTGACTTTTTAGAACTCAGCATATTCCACCCCATAGACGGTTTGTATCCTGTCAGATACAGCTCCAGTGCTCGGCCTTTATTGCGACGATCCATGGGCTGGTCTATGGATTGTGCCATGGTCATTTTGCAAAAGTAGGGTTTAAGCCGGATCAGACTGAAACAAATTGCCCATCTTGCAACAAGCTTGCGGTGGATCAATTTTCAATCGGGACTTGTTGTTACGGGCGCTCAAAGTTAAGCTGCGTGGCCTTCGTCATTTCGGGACTAAAACTATGACTCTGCTTATTGCCGGCCTGATTGTTTTTCTTGGTATTCACTCGCTCAATATCGCCGCACCGGGACAGCGCAACTTGCTGGTCACCCGATTCGGAGTGGGCGCGTGGAAATTGATTTACTCGCTGATATCCATTATCGGTTTTGTCCTGATCATTCAGGGGTATTCTGACAGCAGAGCTGAACCGATCTGGGTTTGGGTTCCACCCGCAGGGTTGAGCCATCTCGTTCTGTTGCTTACAGTACCAGCTTTTATTCTTTTGGCAGCTGCGTATGTGCCTGACAACAGGATTAAGGCAAAACTTGGACACCCGATGCTGGCAGCGGTAAAAATCTGGGCTCTATCTCACCTGCTTGCCAATGGAAGCCTGGCAGATATGATTCTCTTTGGCAGCTTTCTGATTTGGGCAATCGTTGGTTTTGCCGTTTTAAGAAAAAGAGATCGAATTGCTGGCAAAACACGCGCATCGGGAACTGGCAAAGCTGATGGGTTGACCATCCTGGCAGGTCTTGCTGGGTGGGGCATCTTTGCATTTTTCCTGCATACAATACTCATTGGTGTTAACCCTCTCCCATTTTAATAAATGGGAATATTGTTTTCTGAATCATCCATGGCAGTAAGACAGACGCCTTAAAAACAGGTGCCTGATCTTACTGTCAAAATCTAAATGTGTACTTGAACTTCAGACTCAGATCACTGAAAGCACTTTCAAACCTGTTGTTTTTATCTTTATCTTGCATGTTGTAGTTCAAGACTATAAAACCTTCCTGTCCTGCACGAGGAACCCATTGGATTCTGGTATTTACTCCAACTTCTTCGGAGAGATTGTCGTACTGCACCAGGCTTATCCAATACAGCGTCGAAGAAAAGGCAACTTGTGCAGAAATCGATGTCAGGCGGGTAATAAAATCACCTTGTGGCAATCTGATGTCATTCCAGTCGTAATTCAATGAAGTAACAAAATATCGCGACTGATTCCATGATAACGAACCGCTTAGATTAGTCCTGGTTCCGTTATAAAAATCACCTCCCGTGAAACCAAAACTACCTGCATAACGTCTTTGACCTCCTGTATTCACAGCGAGCTGATACTCACTAAATGCATAATCACCGGGTTGCACTGCAACTTGTCTCCCCGGGGAGTTGTATAAAGTAAAAGGTCGTTGCACCACCTCCCGATTGGTTGTGTATGACACACTAAGAATATCTCTGGTATTGGTTTGGAACTCAGCCAGTCGATAGACAAAAACTTCACTTTGAAGATCTCCATCTATAACGTCAATACGCTGACCATCCACGCCGGCGAATACTGACTGCAGCAACTCCCCACCGAAGAAATAGGTATAACCAAGATCCGCGGTCAAATCCCTTATATTTGAACGGTTTACATAACCCATGGCAGGATTGAAATTCTTTTGAACTTCCTTATATGCCATTCTGGATCGCCACCCGGTGTTATTTGGGAGTCGCAGGCCAAATCCAAAAGAAGCATCATCACCAACAAGTCCGGGTGTGTCGGATACCTGGTACCAAGCGTCTGCTTCGAACTGCCGACCATTTGAGAGTCGATTGTTTAAATACTTGAAATCAATGCCTGCAACACTGTTATCTCTGTTAGAACCCGGATCTCCGTCGGTATAAATGAATCCAAGACTGGAGTCACTCAGAACGTTTGCCGACACCCGCGTCACAAACAAATTCGACGGCTCGACAGCCCCAAACTCATCCTGTCTTATTGCAAGCGTGCCGATATTCCATCGACCTACCCTGCCACTTATCCGGCCACCATAATTTATGTCTACCGGAGCTCCAGTCTGGCTTAGCCCTAATTTCCGAGAGAAAAATGGCCGCGCGTTTTCACGCGCTCCTTGAGAGGTGGCGTTATTTCCACCAGCCATTGCTCCAATATTTCCAAACTGAAACAAATCAGAGTCATTCAGAAAAAAGTCACGTTTTTCTGGAAAAAACAAATTAAATCTCGTGAGATTAACTTGCCTGCTATCAACTTCTGTCGCGGAAAAATCTGTATTGACTGTTAAAGCAGCATTGAGTGATGGAGTAATTCGATAAAACGCATCAAGAGAAGGCACCCAGTCAGTCTTTTTGCTGACGGGATCGTAGCGTTGCTGTCTATTAACTGCCATTGATGGCACTAAATCAAGACCCACCCCTTTATCCAGTCCGGTTAACCCTGTCATTTGTCCGGATATACTTGGATTATAAGTTCTGTTCTGAGAAACCCATGCAATTTCTTCGCCACGTCTTCGGATGGCGCGACCAAAGTTGAAACCCCAAGTTTCGATTGCTGGATCAAATGGAATTGACTTGAATGGTATCTCGAGTTCTGCAACCCAGCTGTTCCCATCAACACGGGCAGCTGCGTCCCAAATGGTGTTCCAATCTAAGGAGAATGAGCTAACGCTGGTATATAGGGCATCATGCCGTGCTGCATTAAGATTCGTCTCGAAGCGATAACCTGCACGACGTGAATTAAATGGATCAAGAATCACGACAAGCCGATCATCTGACGGCATTCCCAGCCCGTGTCTAATAACAGGAGCTGCGATTAAATCTGGCTCGCTGTCAAACATGCGAGCCCCAATGTAAAGCGCGTCATCCGTGTAGACAACGTAAACTTCTGTGCGTTCTGAAGTGGGTGTGCCATTTCCTGGCCTCGTTTGATGAAAGTCGGTAATTACTTCAGCGACAGACCAAACTGCGTCATCAAGAACACCATCAACGATGGGTGGAGTTTCAACTCGAGCAGCGCGAAATTGTTTGGGGGCGTTTGTTTCTGCAGGGATATCTTCCTGTGAAAGCAAATTTGATGAGGCTAAAAAAGTTACAACTACAAAGCAAAGTTTTTTTCGACCCAGAGACATCATCGATCGATCCTATTTGGAGTTGGTTAATGGCTTCCTAGCAGCGGGAGTTTAGGTAAAAGTAGAATTGAAGTAACGTGTTTTAATGCAATATTAGGAAACACCCGGCGCTATTTAGATTACTAAAATCTATGAATTGAAACACTTAAAATCCAGAGGCATAAAAAAAGGGCCATCCCCGTTGGGATGGCCCTTTTCGCTTTTAGATGCCTGACGATGTCCTACTCTCACATGGGGAGACCCCACACTACCATCGGCGCTGAGCGGT